>Ga0315270_10000093_pt1 | contig 47872 bp, 42 predicted proteins | sample C1_bottom_MG_FD_204932 | JGI IMG/M metagenome (GOLD analysis project Ga0315270, IMG submission 204932) | Sediment microbial communities from Yellowstone Lake, YNP, Wyoming, USA - C1_bottom | ecosystem: Environmental > Aquatic > Freshwater > Lake > Sediment | place: USA: Wyoming | collected... | reverse complement strand
CTTTCACCCACCTCCAGGGCCCTTCCGCCCTGGGCCAGATCCTGGCGCAAGCTCAACTCCAGGCTTTCCGGCAGCGCGTCCTGCCCAGCGCTTTCCAGCAGCAGGCCCGCCTCGCGGGTGGCGGACTGGAAACGCTTGCGGTTCTCCTCGGCCGACACGCGGCGCACCTCACGGAACCGGGGATCGCGCCGAAGGCTGGTCTCCGCCTCGTCGAGTGTCCTGCCGTCCGCGGCGTAGACCACCACCTTGGCCATGTCCTCCAGGCGTCCGGCAAAACGGTCCAGGCTTTCCACCAACAGCAGGCCGCCGCCCGCCAGGAGGAGACCCGAGGCCAGGGTGAGCACTGCCAGCAGGTATTGGCCCCGATGCTGGTAGAGGTCCCGCAGCACGTCCTGGAGCAGCAGCCCCAGCAGCCGCAGGGCGGTCACGAAGCGTTCCCGTCCAAGGCCACCCCTTTGAACAGAGAGGTGGTGGGCGAGGCCGCGATGACCTTTGCCGCCGTACCCCCCATGGGCGATTTCCAGAGGTAGAACGTGGCGTAGGAAGTGGTGCCATTCCCCCGCAGACCCACCAGCCAATCCTTGGTGCCGGCATGGGCGATGACTCGGAGGTCCGGCTGGTCCGTGGCGCTCCCAAGGGTCGCGGTGGGCGCCTGATTGTAGGCCTGGCCGAACATCCCGGTGGTGAAGACCTGGATCGGTTCGGTGGACACGCCAGCATCCGTGTTGTGGCGGGCCACGAAGAGATAGTTATTACCCGTGTCGAGGGCGAGGGAACCGTATTGGCCGATGAGGGTGGAACTGCCGATGATCGTGTTGGCGTCGGTGAAGCCGGTGGAAGTTCCCTTGCGGAGACGAGGGCCGGCGTAGGTCGTCACGGTGCCCACGGTATCGCCCGAAAGCATGAAGGCGTAGACCGACCCGGCGGCGGCGACGCCAGTCCCGCCCGTATCCCCGCTCACCGAAAGCGCGGTGAGGGCGATCGTGGCGCTCTGCATCTGGGTGCTGGCGTTGTTCACGACCCAGATCTGCGTGCCGCTGGTGCCGTTCTCGGTGATGTAGAGGGTGTCACTCTGGATGTCCAGACTGGCCTGTCCGAAGGTCGACGTGGAGAGGCGGCCGGTGCTGGCCAGGCTGAAAGAGACCACATCCGAACTGGCGACGTCGCCGCTTTGCGAGCGGATGTTCCGCACGCGCACGATGTTGCCGGTATCCGAAACCAGATAGAGATAGCCATTCTGCCGGTCGAGACAAAGCCCGCCCCAGGCCAGGCTAAGGACTTTGTTGCTGAAGACGGACGAGGTGATCGTCTTGGAGGGGGCGCTTGGGCTGGTGGTGCTGTCGTACAGGGCACTCACGTCCGTCCAGACGAAAACCGCATTCGTGGTGCTGTCATAGGCGTACAGGGCCACACCTGCAGTCCCGCCGGAACTGCCATCGGGCTCCTTGCACGCCATCGTCAGCAGCAGGAGGGGGACCAGAAGGCCCAGAACGAGACGTCGCATCATGATGAACCGCCTACTTGGTCGCGAAGAGCGCCTTGAGGTGGGTATTCAGGGTGCGCACCATGTCGGCGTCGCAGCCTGCATCCACCGCGCCCCGGCTGATGGCCAGGGCCAGGCTCTTCACCGCCTCGGGCCCATCGCCGGAAATGATCTGCTGGGTGGCCTTGGCCTGGAGCCGATTGATCATCTCGTGCTGGGCCTCAGGCAGCACCATCTTGGCTGCCTGGGCGATGCGCTGGGTGAAGTTCATGAGCTTGACCATGCGCTGGGGGTCGTCCGCTGGCGCGGGCTTGGGGGGCAGGGGCGACCCTCCGCTGGCGATCCCGCCGCCGACCGTCTCCGGCAGGGATTCGTCACCCTCGGGAAAGCCGATGGGCATCGGCGGAGGCGGCCGGAGGGGCACGATGGCCGTATCCTCCTCCCGGGATGCCGGGGTTGCCGGTGCCGCGACGTTTCCGAACATGGCGGAAGCGGTCCTCAGGTCCTTGGCAGGCTCAGGTTCGGGTTCGGGTGAAGGGGCTGGCGCATTGACCTTGGGGGGCTTGCCAGAGCGGATGCCCTTCAGCACCACATGGCCGGCCATCACCAGGCCGTAGAGGTCCTTGGCGATGGTGAGCACGGGCTTCTGCATCGCCTCGGCCACCTCGGCGACGCTGTAGTAGCCCGTGGACAGGGCCAGGGCTTGGGCCTCCCGCGAGTTCACGCCATGCGGCGTTTCGCCAGGCAACAGGGTAGAGGCGGGATAGAGGTCGACGGAAGGAATCTTCTGACTGATGACGCGCCATTCGTCCATGCGCCGCCCCAGCTCCATGAGGATGGAGGCATTGGGCTTGGTGATGGTGGACGGCACGTCGGCGGGCAGCACCTCTTCGAACCGATAGCTGCCATCAAGCCACAGGGCCACTTCCATGAGGGCCTCGAAACCCTCGCCAGCGTGCGTGACGGCATGGACGATGCGCCCATCCTTGAGGTAGACCCGGGCGCGTGAGGCGTCCTGCTGCACATGGAAGCATCCGGATTTCCCGCCCTGGCTCACAAGCTGGATGATGTCGGGCAGCGGCGCCTCGCGCATGGAGCCTTGGATCACACCCTGGGACATGGGTCGTTCCTCTCTGGGAAATGGAGGCCTACAGGAGATGGTCAACCTTACCACGGAGTGCGCCCTTCCCCCCTGGGTCCTCCTGAGCGATGCTGGGGGTCTATGAGTTCGCGCCCCGACTCCCCCTTCGCCCCCATCGAGGAGGCCATTGATGCCATCCGGCAGGGCCGCATGATCGTGGTGGTGGATGACGAGGACCGCGAGAACGAGGGCGACCTCACCCTGGCGGCCGAGCATGTGACGCCGGAGGCCATCGCCTTCATGGCCACGTACGGACGCGGGCTGATCTGCGCGGCCCTGGAGGGGCCCCTGCTCGACCGGCTCCAGATCCCCCTCATGGTGCGCGAGAACACCAGCCCCTTCGAAACCGCCTTCTGCATTTCGGTGGAGGCCCGCGAGGGCACCACCACGGGCATCAGCGCCCAGGATCGTTCTCGCACCATCCAGGCCCTCACCGCCTCGGACGCCAAGCCCCAGCATTTCGTGAAACCAGGCCACGTGTTCCCCCTCCGGGCCCGCCCCGGCGGCGTGCTCACCCGCACGGGGCAGACCGAGGCCAGCGTGGATCTGGCCCGGCTGGCGGGCCTCCATCCCAGCGGCGTGATCTGCGAGATCATGAAGGATGACGGCACCATGGCCCGGGTGCCGGATCTGGTCCCCTTCTGCCGCCAGCACGGCCTTCTTTTGGTGACTGTGGCGGACCTGGTGGCCTACCGCCTTCGCCAGGAGCCCCTGGTGGCCCCCCTTGAAGTCCGCGCCATGGCCAGCCAGTGGGGCACCCTGAAGGTCCACCGCTTCCAGAGCCTGCTGGATGGCGGTAGCCACTTGGCCTTCATCCTGGGCGATCTCGCCGGCGACCCTCCCCTGGTGCGCGTGCATGTGGAAACCCTGCCGGACGATCTGCACGGCTTCGAGTCCGGTCTCTTCCAGAAAGCCATGGGCGCGATCTCGAAGGAGGGCCGTGGCGTGCTGGTGTACCTGCGCCGCCACGCCCACACGCCAGGGGTGGCCGACGAGGGTCATACCCAGCTCCAGGCCATGAGCGACCGGGATTTCGGTGTGGGCGCCCAGATTCTGCGCCAGTTGGGCGTTGGAAAAATGCGTCTCCTCAGCCGGCACGAAACCAAGTACATTGGGCTGCGTGGATTCGGCCTCGACATCTGCGCGCACGTGCCCCTGGAACCGTCTCCGGACCATCCCCCCACGGATCGGCAGTGATTGATACCCTCTTTCTGACCCGTTCACCCTTGTTCAGGAGCCTGGACGAGGCGGAGCGCGCCCAGATCCTGATGATCGGCCAGGTCCGCCAGATCCGCGGCGACGAAGTGATCTTCAGGGAAGGTGACGCTGGAGACGGTCTTTACATCGTCCTCAAGGGCTCGGTGCGCATCTCCAAGCGGAGCGCCACGGGCGAAGAGGCCTTGGCCGTGCTGGAGCCGCCTGCCTTCTTCGGAGAAATGGCGCTCATCGACCTCTCGGTCCGGGCCGCGGATGCCATCGCCAACGAGAATTGCGAATTATTCTTCCTCCCCCTCCAGGACCTCCGTTCCCTCATCGAGGTCCAGCACAAGATCGCCCTCAAGATCCTCTACGCCCTGTGTGAAGTACTCGCCCAGCGCCTGCGAGAGACCAACGACCGCTACATGAGCATTTTCACCATCGCCCAGTGGGGGGGAGCCAACCCCGGCGGTCCCCTGCCCACACCCTGAACCTGAAAGGAGTCCCCATGTCCGACCTCGTGGCCCACATCACCGACGCCGAGTTCCCCCAGACCATCGCCCAGGGTGTAACCCTCGTGGATTTCTGGGCCCCCTGGTGCGGCCCCTGCAAGATGATCGCCCCCGTCCTCGACGAATTGGCCGCCGAAATGAAGGGGCAGGCCAAGTTCGTGAAGATGAATGTGGACGAGAATCCGCAGGTGGCGGGCCAGTTCGGCATCATGAGCATCCCCACCCTCATCGTCTTCAAGGACGGGAAGCCCGTGAACAAGCTCATCGGCGGCCAGCCCAAGCCCCAGCTCAAGGCGTTCGTGGAGAGTGCGTTCTGATCAGTCCTCAGTCCTCAGTCCTCAGTGAAACGGCGCCGCGAGGCGCCGTTCCTGCTTTTACTGAAGACTGAGGACTGAGGACTGAGGACTCAGGACTGAGGACTGAAGACTCCCCCTACTTCCTCCGCAACACCAGCCGGATCTGATTTCCCTTGTCGCTGAAATGGACTTCATCCATCACGAGGAGGATGAGCGGGAAGCCCCGTCCACAGTGGGGAGCCATGTCCGAGTCAGGCAGGAGGAGCGCAAGGTGGCTGGCATCGAAGCCGGGGCCCTCGTCGCTGATCTCCACCTCGAAGCGTTCGGTGTCCATGGCGAGACGCACCTCGATCAAGCGGCCCGCATAGACCGGATCCGCCATGCGCTTGCTCCGCAGCGTGGTGTAGGGATCTTCCGCCGCGAAGAGATCGCCCTTCAGGCTCGACTCCAGTTCGAGATTGCCGTGCTCCAGCGCATTCACCAGGGCTTCGTGGAAGGCCATGGCGATCACATCGATGTTGCTGGCCGAGGCGAATCCCATGGGCACCAGCCGGTCCGTGATGTGGCGCATGAGGCTCGGGATGTCCAACTCGTCAGACCTGAACAGGAAGTGCCGGCGCTCGTTCACCAGGCCACGCAGGCCATCGTCCGCCTTGCGAAGGTCGCTGTGCAGGTCCACCAAGTGGAACACGCTCTGCACCAGGTCCCGGATGGCAATGGGCTTCATGAACAGGTTGGAGGCGCCCATCCGCATGGCCCTGATGGCGTAATCCACGGAGGCTTGGCCCGTCATCAGTACCACCGGCAGGTGGGGCTGGGTCGCCTTCACTTTGCGGATCACATCGAACCCGTCCATCCCCTCCATGTTGATGTCGCTGATGACCAGGTCGAACTCGGGCGCGTGGGGATTCTGGAGCAGATCCATGGCCTGGGCCGCGTCGGGATAGGCGTGGACCTCCATGCCATGGTGGGCGAGGGCCGACTGGACCATCTCAAGCACGGCGGAGTCGTCATCGATCAGAAGGATGTGCGTCCCGTGCGGGATCATGGGGGCTCCGCTTCCTCAGGATTCTAGAAGGCCGCCAGCGCGATTGGAACGCTCGGGCAGCAAGGCCAGGTGTGGTGCCAGCAGGCAGAGGGTACGATCCATGGTGCCCCGCAGGGCCTCGGGGACCGGGCCGGCACCCCCGGGACGGAGCGAGGCCGCAGCCAGAGCCTCCGCCAATTCCCGGGCCAGATCCGGTCCTGGCACCACCCGCAACAGCCCTACGTCCCGCAGGGGCGGGACCAGGTCCTCGAAGTTGGCGAAGCCAGGGCCCACCAGCGTGGGGACGCCCGCACGAACGGGCTCCAGCGGATTGTGTCCGCCGGGGGCGGCCCATCCCCCGGCCACCAGGGCCACGGTGCCTTCGGCGTAGGCGGAGGCAAGCTCGCCCAGCGTGTCGAGGAGCAGCACCTCGACGGATGCCCAGGCGACGGCCTCCGGCCAGTCTCCGGAGGCCCGGCGGAACGCGATGCTTCGATCCGCCAGGAGGCCCGCCACCGTGTCGAAACGGCGGGGTTGGCGCGGCGCCAGAATGAGCCGGAGACCGGGAACCTGCGCGCGCGCCGCCTGCCAGGCCGCAAGCACCAGCTCCTCCTCGCCGTCCACGGTGTTCCCGGCCACGACCACCGGCTGTGCCGCCCAGGCTTGCCGCAGGGCAGCCCAGCCCCCGGCGAGGGGCCGTGGGGCCGGAAGATCGGCCTTGAGATTGCCGCCGAGATGCACTTCGGGGGCCCCCAGACGCCGGAAAGCCCCGGCGCTGGCCTCGTCCCGGGCCGCCACCAGGCTGAGGCGCGAGGCCGCGCGCCGCAGCCAGGGGCCGCCCCGTTGAAGAGACTTCTCCGTGAGCCGCCCATTCACCACGATCCGCGGGATCCCGCGGGCTTCGAGCGCCTGGAGCAGGCCGGGCCAGAGCTCGGTCTCCAGAGCGATAAAGGCCCCGGGCGCATGGCGGAGGAAAGGTTCCAGGCCCGTGGGGTCGTCCAGGGGAAAGGCCCCGCCGCTGACGCGCCCGGTACCGTCGTCCCAACCCGGCAGCCGCCGGGTCAGCAGATCCAACCCCGCGGGTGTGCCCGTGCTGAGATGGACGCGATGCCCCGCATCGCGCAGGCGTACGACCAGACCATCCGCCAGCAACAATTCGCCCACGCTCACGGCGTGCAGCCAGATCCAGCGGTTCTCGGGCAGATCCGGGACGTCCGCCTCCAGCCGAAGCCGCCAAGCCTCCGGCAGGCCCCGGGCGCAGGCCCGCGCCGCGGCTCCCGCCAGGGAGACCGTCGCCAGGTAGCTGAAGTCGAGGAGATCCACGCTTCCACGCTCTCACATTTGGCCCGTGAACGGCATCATGGAGGGATGACCGAGCGCGCCCCCCTGGAAGTCCTCATCGTCACCGGCCCCCTGGGTGCAGGGAAGACCACCGTCGTGAACCGGCTGCTGAAGGCCGAGGTGGCCGGAGGTCGACGTGTGGCGGTGCTCATCAACGAGTTCGGCGCCATCAGCGTGGATGGCACCCTGGTGGATGCCGAGCGCCCCGAGCTGGCGGGCGTGGAGAACCTGGTGAACGGCTGCGTGTGTTGCAGCCTGCGCAATGACGTGGTGGCCACCCTCCAGGCCTGGTGCGACCAGCCGGAGGGTCAGCGGCCCGAGCGCGTGGTCCTGGAAACGACCGGCCTCGCGGATCCGACCGACCTCCTGGACCTGGAACAGGAACCGCCCCTGGCGGGACGCCTCCGCTTGGCGGGCCTGCTCACCGTGATTTCCAGCCTGGCCCCCGTGGATCACCTGAAGACGAAGCCCCTGCTCTATCGCCAGGCGGCCCTGGCCAGCCTCATCCACATAAGCAAGGCCGACCTCGACCCTTCCGCCGCCATCGCCTGGGAAAGCGAACTACGGGCGGCCTTCAAGCAGATCTCCCTGGTGCCCACACGGCACGGCGCGGCCCCCGAGGGCAGCCCCGATCCCTGGCGCGGCGATCTGCGCCCGCTTCCCGAAGGCTGGGAGCCCACCGATGGCTCCAGCTTCGCGGCGGCCCGATCGCTCACCCTGCATTGGGACCATCCCGTGGACCCGGCCGCGCTGGAGGCCCTGCTCCTCGCACCCCCCGCTTCAGGGGAGCTGCTCCGCGCCAAGGGCGTCTGCATCTTCGCAGGGTGGGCCGCCCGCAATGACGGCAGCGACCGCTGGGCCTTCCAGCTGGCGGACGGGCGCCTGGAAATTTCTCCCCTCCCGTTGTCGTCTGATGGCACCGCACCGGCCTGCGTGGCCGTCGTCATCGGCACGGGTCTCGATGCCCCCCACTGGAAGAAAAGCCTGCGGGCGCTTGAATGTCCGCCGGAAGGCGGCCGCCGCAAAGTTCTTCTCAATCGCTGATCTGGCGACCGAAGGAGGCCAGATCAGCGCCCCCTTGGTATCATCCCTCTTTCCCTCGACCGGGGATCGCAAGGAGCAGGTGTGGATCAAGTGCTCGACCTCATGGCCAAGGAGCTCAAGCTCCCTCGCGCTGGCGTGGCCGCCATCGTGGCGCTGCTGGAGGAGGGCAACACCGTGCCCTTCATCGCCCGGTACCGCAAGGAGGCGACCGGCTCGCTCGATGAAGTGGCCATCCGCGCCGTCGAGGACCGGAACGCCTACTACAAGGACCTGCTGGACCGCCGGAAGACCGTGCTGAAGTCCATCGACGAGCAGGGCAAGCTCAGCCCCGAGCTGAAGGCCAAGATCGAGGGCACCTGGGTGAAGGCGGAGTTGGAAGACCTCTACCTGCCCTACAAGCCCAAGAAGCGCACCAAGGCCACGGTGGCCAGGGAGCGCGGCCTGGAGCCCCTGCTGGATTCCCTGCTGGCGGACGACAGCGGGGCCGATCCCTTCCTCATCGCCGAACCCTTCATCAAGGACGAGGACGGCCTCCGCTCCCCCTCCGAGTGCATGGAAGGCGCGGGTCACATCCTGGCCGAGCGGCTGACGGAAGACGCGGACATCCGCGCCTGGCTGCGCCTGGAGTTCCATGAGCACGGCGTGCTGAAATCCGAGATCCGCGAGGAGCGCAAGGCCGACCAGGCCGCCCTGCGGTTCAAGCCCTACTTCGATTTCTCCGAGGCCATCCGCAAGATCCCCAGCCACCGCCTGCTGGCCCTCCGCCGCGGCGAGAAGGAGGAGATCCTCACCGTCAAGCTCCTGGTGGAGCGCGAGAACCTGGTGAGCCAGCTCGTCTCCAAGGTCCAGGTAAACCCCGCCAGTGGCTACCGGCGCTTCCTCAACGAAGTGGCCGGCGACGCCTTCGACCGGCTGCTGTCGCCCACCATCGAATCCGAAGTGCGCTACGAGGCCAAGAAGAAGGCCGACGGCGAAGCCATCAAGGTCTTCCAGACCAACCTGGACCACCTGTTGCTGGCGCCCCCCGCGGGCCAGTGTTGCACCCTGGGCGTGGACCCCGGCATCCGCACGGGCTGCAAGCTCGTGGTCATCAACCGCCTCGGCCAGCTCGTACAGAACGAGGTGATCTACCCCCTGGAGCCCAAGCGGGACCTGGATGGCAGCCGCGCCATCCTCGAAAAGCTCTGCGCTGGGAATCCCATTGAGGCCATCGCCATCGGCAACGGCACCGGCGGCCGCGAGGTGGAGGCCTTCATCCGCGAATGGCTGAAGGAGACGGACCGCACGGGCCTCATCTGCGTGAGCGTGAGCGAGGCGGGCGCCTCGGTCTACTCCGCCAGCGACATCGCCCGGGAGGAATTCCCCGAGCATGACGTGACGGTGCGCGGCGCCGTGAGCATCGCCCGGCGCTTCCAGGATCCCCTGGCCGAGCTGGTGAAGGTGGATCCCAAGAGCATCGGCGTGGGCCAGTACCAGCACGATGTGAACCAGACCGCCCTCAAGAAGGGGCTGGATGACGTGGTGGAGAGCTGCGTGAACCGCGTGGGCGTGGACCTCAACAGCGCTTCGTACAAACTGCTGGCCTACGTGGCGGGCATCGGCGAGGGGCTGGCCAAGAGCATCGTGACCCATCGCTTCGAGCATGGCGCCTTCAAGCGCCGCGAACAGCTCATGGAGGTCAGCCGCTTCGGCGCCAAGGCCTTCCAGCAGGCCGCGGGCTTCCTCCGCATCCGCGATGGCGAGGATCCCCTGGACGCCTCCGCCGTCCATCCCGAGAGCTACCCCGTGGTGCAGCGCATCTGCCAGCTCGCGGGCAAGACCGTGTCCGAGCTCATCGGCAATGACGCGGTGCTGGACGGTCTGGATCCCAAGCTGTTCGTGGATGACCAGTTCGGCGTGGAGACCGTGAAGGACATCCTGGCCGAGCTGAAGAAGCCCGGTCGCGACCCCCGTCACCGCTTCGAGGCCGTCCAGTTCCGCGAGGGCGTCAACAAGCCCAGCGATCTGGAAGTGGGCATGGAGCTCCAGGGCATCGTCACGAATGTGACTGATTTCGGCGCCTTCGTGGATGTGGGCGTCCACCAGGACGGCCTGGTGCACCTCTCCGAGATCGCCCACCGCTACGTGAAGAACCCCGCGGACGCCCTCAGCGTGGGCCAGGCCGTGAAGGTGAAGGTACTGGCTGTGGACCTGGAGGCCAAGCGCATCGCTCTGTCCATCAAGGCCCTGCTGGCCGCCCCCGAAGGCGCCGACAAGCCTCAGCAGCACCACCGCCGCCCCCAGGGCCGGCCAGACGGGAACCAGCCCCGGCCGCAGGGGGCCCCGCGCCCGCCCCGGCCCGAAGGAGCCCGCCCTCAAGGCCCGCGCCCACCTCGCGCCGAAGGGCCCCGGCCTCCCCGTCCCGAAGGCTCTCGTCCGCCCAGGCCCGAGGGTCCCCGTCCGCCTCGGCCCGAAGGCGCGCGCCCCCCGCGTCCCCAGGAGGCCCGCCCACCCCGGCCCGAGCGTGAGAACCGTCCGCCCCAGCCCAAGCGCGAACCGGATGTTCCGGCCACGGGAACCTCGCTGTCCGAGCTGATGGCCAAGTTCAACAAGGGGCCGCGCTGATGCGCGCGATCCTGGGCCTCATCACTCCCGCGGCCCTACTGCTGTCCCTGGCCTGCCAGCCCCGCGCGGCCCAGCCGGTTTATGGCCCCTGGGAGGAGGGCCTGACCCTGACCTTCGAGGATCCGTCCGAACCCCAGCCTCAGCGGTCTTCGGATCGGCTGCAGATGCGTGTAGCCCGGTCGTCCATGGCCCCGGGTTCGCCCCACCTCGTGCAACTCGACCTGGCCAGCCTTCGAGGGCAACTGAGCATGATCGTCCGGCACCAGGACGGTGGCATCGCCCTCCTCGGCGACGATGGCCGGGTGGTGGCCCAGACCTTGCCGCCGGGTTTCCCGGCCACCACCGCCTGGGAGGATCGCGGCATCCAGTTCCGGGTGGTGGGGCGTGCGAGGTGGAAGGGTGCGGCCCTTCTGCCAACCACCTCAGACCCCGTGGGCGTATGGGTGGAAGCCCGGCCGAACCAGGGCCCCCGGCGCCGGACCCTCTACCTGCCCAACCTCGGCGAGGTGGAAGCCCAGGAGGAGCGCGGCGGCACCTGGATCACCATCAACCACTTGGTGGGCCGCGGCTTCGTGGATCTGCCCGCCGCCCCCCTCCCTGATCGACGTCCCTGATCGACCAATTCCGGAGCCGACATGGCCGCTGACACCACGTCCGACAAGAAACCCGAACCCGAGATCGAGATCGAGTTGCCCCCTGGCGCCGCCAAGGGCGCCGTGCGGGACAACCTGGAAGTGATCTGCTTCGCGATGGTGCTGATCCTGTTCTTCAAGGCCTTCGTGGGCCAGCAGTTCAAGATCCCTTCGGCCTCCATGCGCAACACGCTGATGATCGGGGACCACCTGCTGGCCAACAAGTTCATCTTCGCCCGGCCCCAGTGGGCCTGGGAGGAGACCCTCTTCCCCATGCGGAGCGTGAAACGCGGCGACATCATCGTGTTCCGCTACCCCATCGACCGCGACCAGGACTACGTGAAGCGCTGCGTGGCCCTGGCAGGCGACACGGTGGAGATGCGCAACAAGCGGCTCTATGTGAACGGCAAGCAGGTGACGGGCCCCTTTGAACACGAGTTCGGCCACAGCCCCGAAGGGCCGACGCCGGGCCCCTGGCCACCCCAGCGCTACGCGGGCGAAGCCGAGCACCCCATCGGCCTGTGGCGCCATGCGGATCCCGAGGTGCTGGCCCTTCATGACCGCAACCAGATGCAGTCCATGAACAGCCTCATCCAGGAGGGGTTCAAGGACAACCTGGGCCCCGTCACCGTCCCGCCGGGACACCTCATGGCCATGGGCGACAACCGCGACAACAGCATGGACAGCCGCTACTGGGGCTTCTTGCCCGTGGATCATCTGCGCGGGCGGCCCTTCATCGTGTGGTGGAGCTTCCGCGAGGGCGACACGGACAACGACAACGGCCGCGTCCCCGACGGTCCCACGGATGTGGCCTCGGACTTCATCGACGCCGCCCGCCACTTCTTCACCCGCACCCGCTGGGAGCGGACCGGCACCATCCCGGAATAGGACTGGCTCCTACCGGCGTTGGTCCTTGCGCGTATCCGCGATGCGGATCCGCGGGGGATCCACAGCCGCCGGAGGATGACCGCGAAGCGGACCGCACCGCCCCGGTGGGAACTCACGGGAAGCGGCGCACCCAGGCCTACTGGATGATCCTCCGGGCCAAGCAGGGCCCCGTGGTGGAACAGCAGCTCCAGCTGGCCGGGGAGCACCTCGGCGACGCCATCCTCAACGCCTGGATCGCGGCGGGAAAACCAGCTCTGCCGACGCAATCGGGAAGGTAACCCCAATCTCGGAAAACCTGAGGCACAGGTCGCGGATGCAACCGCCCCTGTGTTCGCCCCAGCATGGTCAGAGGCGATTGAAACCTTTAAGGCGGCGTTCGATGGTGGATAGTTGGCCCCAGGATTTTGATCTCACCCCCACACCTACTCCATCTCGAAAAGTGGCGGGTGCTGGCTTTGCTGGAGATTCGGTCTCATAGAGATGACTTGAGATTCACCAATATTCAGAGTTGGTAGGGCCTCTACTCTAGTCGCCACTTTCTTTCGAGCCTTCACCCTCTTCGCGACTAACCGAATATCTTCCTGAGGCTCCGACTTCTCAGGTGCGACGCCACTATCGATCAACGCTTTTCGAACATGCTGGTTGTGTTCAACGTGGGTTTGGGCAATTCGGAGTTGGCCGTGTTCTCCATTCTCGTTTATTTTCTTCTTGGTAAGAGATGCCACAAGCGCCTTGGCAAGAACAATTGGGGTTGAAAGGAAGTCAGAAGGAGTTCGCTTCGTTCCACCAATGCCGAGCCTCCAGCGGATGTCCTCTGTGGAGAACCCTCCGAAAAATGCCTTGTTGCCCTCTTCCCGAATGTTCGCAATGCCAGCTCCTTTGATGCCAGCACTCCAGAGGGCATCTTGCAGTCCTCTCTCTTCCACGGAGAGCTTGCCGCGAGCGTCGAGGCGATCAAGATCGGCCTCGTCCGCCTCTATCTGCGACTGAAGCTGTGCAAGTTCTGCGTGGCGAGTCTGGGCGGAGAAGTAGGTCCGAGCGAAGGATGCAGCTTCGTACTCTTTAGAATCCGTCTCTAATGCCAGCATGTATGCACCAGCACGGCTCATGAAAAAATTCTCGCGGGGCCGCCTACCGCCCATATCCCTGTCGACCATCTCCTCCATCTGCATGAAGTGCTTATCTGGATCAACTCCAGATGTATCCATTGCATTCATGGCCCTGAAAAGAAGATTACGAAACTTGCTCCAGGACTTGTAGCCAAACAGATCCTGGAGGTCACGAGCACTCCAGACCTCCTGACCCATATGCATCTTTTTCCGGAGTTCAAAGGACTGCTTCAGCGCTTTAATTTGTTCAGTTGCTAGCGTCATGCCGCCCCCCTTTTCAACTATTCTCCATCCAGTTCCCATGTTGCATACAAACAACCTGGAATCAGCATATTAAATTCGGTTGATAGATATCGTACCGACGGGTCTTGTTCATCCCGGCCTGCTTTTCACCTACTTCACCGCGAACGCGGTGAAGCCATGCTGGTACCAAAAAAGGGGGGAACTACCTCCCCTCCTCCCACCGCTTGCGATCCAGCCACACCTGCTCGTCCTTGCCGCGATGATCCTTGCCCCGCCAATGGAGCTTCAGGGGGCCCGTGGCGTCCTTCTTCAGCACGGATACGCCGGCACCCTCGCCGGTGCGCAGCAGGCGCAGCAGGGCTTCGACGCTGGGCACCTGGGGCAGGAAGGGCAGCGGCAACTCTGCCAGGGTGGCGGCCCGCTGGTCCAGCTTCTGCCGGGGCACCTGGAGCCGGTAGCCCGAGGCCCGGTCGCCCTCCAGGAGCAGTAGACGCTCGCCGGGCCCGTGCAGCTCCACCACCAGACGGCCGGTACCGGGCTCCATCAGCAGGTTCAGCGTGCCCGTCCCTTCCCCTTCATCACCGGAATAGCCCCAGCCGTACTGGGCGCGGACAGGTGCCGCCGGGGCCGGCGCCACCGCGGCCGGGGGGGTCTGGAGAGGCATCACGGGAGATCCTCATCATCGTCATCCGGTGTGGGGCTCGGCGTGGGCGCCAGTACCCCCTCGGCCTTCCGGGCCTGCTCCCTGGCCTGGCGGATGCGGAGGTCGCCCAACCGTTTCTCCAGGGCCGGACGGTCCTGGAAAACAAAAGCCAGGGCCCGTTCCCATTGCTCGGCCGCCTCGGCCAGCTTGCCCTGCTTCACCAGCACTTCGCCCAGGTGCTTGCGGACCTCCGGGCTGAAGGGACTCAGCTCCGCAGCCCGGCGGAGGGTGGCCTCGGCCTCGGCGATCCGGCCCAGCTTGAACTGCACCCAGCCCAGGCTGTCCACCACGTTGCCATTGTCCGGTGTGGCTTTGGCGCTGGCCTCGATGAGGGCCGCGGCCTCCTCCAGCCCCTGCCCCCGCTCCAGCAACAGGTACCCCAGGTTGTTCTGCACCATGGGATTGCCCGGCTCGGCCTTCTGGGCCTCGCGGAGCACCCGCAGGGAATCGTCGGTGCGCCCCAACTGGTCGTAGGCGCTGCTCTGCAAGATCAGGATGTCCACGTCCCGGACGGGCCCCATGGCGCGGGCCTTCTCGATGGCCTCGATGCACTTGTCCCAGCGCCGGAACTCGGACCAGATGGCCGCCATGCCTTCCAGGTGGAGCTGCTCCAAGGCGATGCGGGTCTCCTTCCGCGCGAAGAAACGGTACTCCAGACTCTCAGGCGGGAGCTTGGAGGCCTGCTGGAAGAAGGGCACCTTGGGGAACCGCGCGATGCCATTCTTCAGCGCGGCCAGGGCGCTCTTCCAGTCGTTGCGGCTGATGAGGGCCTGGCAGGTGAACACCTGCAACTCGCCCGCCACCTGGGGCCGGCCCGGGTGCTCCTTCAGGTAGGCCAACAGAGCGCCGCCCTTGCCCTCCAGCAGCAGGGCCTCCGCGTAGAGAGCCTGGGATCCGTCGGCGATCCAGTCCTCCTCGATCTTCCCGGCAAGAAGCTTCGCCAGCCGGGCCTCGGCTTCCTGGAACCGTCCGAGGTTCATCAGGGCGCGGGCCGTGTTGAAGGTGGTCCGCGGCGTCTGCTTGAGGGCCTCGGCCTTGGCCAGGCTTTCCAGGGCCTCGTCGAATCGCGAGGTCTGGAGCCGCACCAGCGCCACGTTCTCCCAGAGGCCCGCCTCCTGGGGCAGGTGCCGGGCGAGCAGCAGGAAGCTCTCCTCGGCGTGGGCCAGGTAACCGGCCTGGATCTGATCTCGCGCCAGCTCCTCCAGCATGCGGAGGTGGCGATCCTCGGGCTTCCGGGCATTGAGGGCCAGCACCGATTCCCGCCGACCTTCATAATTCTGGAGGGCCCGGGCATGGATGGCGGCCCGCTCCCAGGCCGGCAGGAAGCCAGGGCGGAGACGGCCCAGGCGCAACCAGGCCTGGAGGGCGCCTTCGTTATCCTTCATCTGCTCGGAGATCTCGCCCAGGCGGGCCCACAACTCGGGGTCCTGGGGCAGGAGGGCCGTCGCCACCCGCAATTCCTTGGCGACCTCCGGTGCCAGGGTCGCGTCCTTCTGGGAAAGCTGGAACAGGAGCAGGCCCAAGTGGGCCCGGGTCTCGGCACCCCGGGGCGCCAGCGCGGCGGCCCGGCGGGCGGGCGGCAGGGCTCCCTCAGGGTCCTGGGCCTCCTGAAGGGCCTCGGACAACCTCAGGTGGGCCTCGGCGCTCTCGGGCACCAGGGCGGCCACCCGCTTGTAGATCGCCGCGGCCGCGGCAGGGTCCGAGCCGCCACCACGCAGTTGCAGGGCCCGGGCCTGGAGCATCATCGCCCGCACATCCTCGGCGGGCGCGGCAGCCAGACCCACCGTCAGGAGGGCGGCCAGAATCGGAAGCCGTAGGTCAGCCACAGGCAGCCTCCTGGTCGAGCAGGTCCATGAGACGGGCGTGGGGGCTTTCCCAGGCACGGGGCACCAGCGCACGCTGGATGGCGGGCTCCCCCGGGCGCGGAAGAATGCAGTGGATCTCCGTGGCCGGGTCATCCACCCCGGAACCCGAAACCTGCTTGGCCTTCTTGTCCCGGAGCAGCAGAGGCAGGCAATCCGACCAGGGGGCGATCATGGACGCCAGCGGCGCGAGCCGCCGGGCCAGGGATTCGAGGAACGCGGGAGGGAAGGCCTTCAGGCCCTGCTCCTCAGCCAGCAGGCAGGCGCCCAACAACCCCAGCCCGACCGCCTCGCCGTGGAGCAGGCGGTAGCCCGAGGCCGCTTCGAGGGCGTGGCCCAGCGTGTGGCCGAGGTTCAGCAGCCGCCGCTCGCTCGCCTCGCGGGGGTCGCGGTGCACCACGGCGGCCTTGTAGGCCATGGCCCGCTCCACCCAGGGCACCTTCACCCCCCCGTCCTGCAACATCTCGGTGGCCCAACCCATCTCGCCCTTGATGAGAGCGGTCTTGACCAGTTCCCAGCGGCCGTTCTCCAGGTGCCGCAAGGGCAGGCTCTCCAGGAACGAGGTGCAAGCCACCAGACGGCGGGGTGGATGGAAGGCTCCGACCAGGTTCTTGCCGGCGGCCAGATCCGCGCCGGTCTTCCCGCCCAGGGCGGCGTCCGCCATGGCCAGCAGCGTGGTCGGCCAGACCTGCCAAGTGACGCCACGCATATAGAGGGCCGCGGCCATGCCCGCCAGATCAGACAGGACACCGCCGCCCAGGACCACCACGGTGGCGTCCCGGTGCAGGGGCACCTGCGCCCAGTGCTCCAGCCAGGGGATGACGGTGCGAAGGTTCTTCTCGTCTTCGGGCACCGACACCCAGAGGGCGTGGCTGGGCTCAGGCAGTCCCGCGCCAATCCAGGCTTCCCGCAGGCGCCGATCCCCCACGAGGGTCCAGGGGCCTTCAGGCAACAGGCTCGAATCCGGAGATTCCAGGAGGAAGACTTCCGTGGGGAATCCGGAGGGCGTAGCGAGCCTCATGAGCGACCTTTCAGTGTGGCCTCGGCCTGCATGGACTGGTCCCCCCGAAGCCATTGGATCACGGCCTTGTCACCGGGCTTGTGGGCACCCAGGGCGTCCATGAAATCGTAGATGCTCTTCACGGGACGGCCGCCGAACCCTGTGATGATATCGCCAGCCTGGAGGCCGATGGCCTCGGCGGTGGAATCGCGGGTCACCCCGTTGATGCGGAAGCCCTTCGGATTGTCCGCGTAATCGGGAAGGGTGCCGAAGGCGACGCGCATGGGTCCGCCGGCTCCCCGCATGGACACCTTGGCGGTCTCTGGATCGAAAGCGGGCACCGTCTCCGCGTTGGCCAGGTCCAGCGCCACGGACCGGCCGAAGGCGGCCAGCTTGGCCATGCCAGCGAAGTTGATGCGGGCGGCGGTGTCCGTGGGCCGGTGGTACTCGCCGTGGATCCCCGTGAAGAAGAAGAACGTGGGGATCTTCGCCTGGGAGAAGCTCATGTGGTCCGAACCACCCACGGCCGCACCCACATCGGCGCTGATGGAGAATCCTTCCGGCGCGAGTTTCTTGGCGGCCTCCAGCGCGGCTTTCGGCGCCCCCAGGCCGCCCATCATCAGCTTCGGGGCCACGGAATCCAGGCGGCCCACCATGTCGAAGTTGAGCATGAATTTCACGGACTCCAGCGGATGGGTGGGATGCTGCACCCAGTAGCTCGACCCCAGGAGTCCCTCCTCCTCGCCGCCGAAATGCATCAGCAGGATGGATCGGCGAGGGCGGTCCCGCTTGAGCTCCCGCGCCAGTTCCACCACCAGGGCCGTGCCCGAGGCATTGTCGTCGGCGCCGGGATGCACCTGCCCCCGGGCCTCGGCGCCACCCAGGCTGTGGCGCTCGCCCATGCCCAGATGGTCCAGGTGCGCGCCAAGCACGATGAATTCCTTTCGGAGTTTCGGGTCGCGGCCGGGAATCACCGCCACCACGTTGGGCACCTGGGCCTCCTCGCGATGGAGCTTCAGCTTCAGGGCGAGGGTGGTCCAGGGCGCGTAGATGAAATCCTGGCTGGCGGGCTTGCCCGTGTCCTTGATGGCCTTGAACCGTGCCTGGAGGTCCCCGCAGGCGGTCCCCAGCGCGTCCGCGGACAGGCTGAGCACCGGGATGTCCAGCGTCACGGGGCCCTCCTCCCGTTGCAGGGGCCGGGCCGGGCCATCCTCCAGCACCAGCACCGCGGCGACTTTCCCGGCCTCCAGCCGCTTGAGGCGGGCCAGCAGGCTCCGCTCGCCCCGGGGCAGATGGGCAAAAGCATCGATGTCCGGCAGGGTGCGGGCGATGACCGCCACCCGGCCTTTCACGTCGATCCCGGCCATATCGTCATAGCCCCCGGGAATCCGGATCCCGTAGCCGAGGAAGGCCAAAGGCTTCTGGCGGAAGTCCGCGTCTCCGCTGAAACCCATGGCCTCGACATCACGGCCCCAGACGAGCGTGCGGCCTTCCTCGCCGTGGGAGAGCAGAGCGCCCTGCTCCTCCCGCACCACCTTCGCGATGAAGGGGAACCGCTGGATCTGCGCCCTCAGGCCGAGGGCCTTCCATTCCCGGACAAGGCGCGCCGCGGCCTGGTCCAGCTCCGGATACCCGTTGCCCCGGCCCTTGAGGGCGGGGGAAGCGAGGAACGCCACGTCCCGCCGCAGCCGGGCCTCGACCTCGGCCTCGGTGGGTGGCGCCTGCGCCACGAGGGTGACGGCGAGGAAAGGGAAAAAACAGGGACGCATGTCGTCTCCGGCAATCTTCTACTTTACCGGCTTTACCGGCCCGGCCCGGCACGGATCCGTCCCGGTTTCCGCGGGAATCGGGGTGCCTGTGGGAGAATGACCCCATGTCCGAACAGGGAGCCTTCTTCCAGTCCGACCGCATGGACCAGCAGCCCATGCGGCACACGCTGCTCTGGCGCCTGGCCGGGTACCTCCGCCCGCAGTGGGTGGCGCTCCTGATCCTGCTGGTGCTGATGGTCCTCGGGGCCTTCCTGGAGGTGCTGCCCTCGGAGCTGACCCTCCGGCTCATCAACCGCTTCATGGGCCAGGGCAGCCTGAAGGGTGCGGCGCCCATGGTGGCGGGCTTCTTCGGCGTACTCATCGCCGGTTTCTTCGTCAGCTTCGTCAAGTACTTCCTGCTGGCCAGGGTGGGCCAGAGGGCCATGCTCGACCTGCGGGTGCAGCTCTTCGCCCACCTCATGGGGCGCAGCACGGACTTCTTCCACCGCAACCCCGTGGGCCGCCTCATGACCCGCGTCACCAGCGACGTGCAGAACCTGAACGAGATGTTCGCCTCTGGCTTCGTGGCCATCGTGGGGGACGCCCTGTCGCTGCTGGCCATCGTGGCCTGGATGTTCTGGACGCACCCCGGCATGGCCCTGGTGGCATTGGGCATCCTGCCCTTCCTGCTCGTGGCCACCGAGGTCTTCCGCCGCCACGCGGGCGAGGCCTTCCGGGAAACCCAGCGGCGCTACGCCGCCATCAACGCCTTCCTCCAGGAGCAGATCTCGGGCATAGGCCTCGTGCAAGTCAACGCCCAGGAACGCCGGAGCGACTTGCAGTTCAAGGATCTGAACGAGGACTACTTCCAGGCCTTCCTGCGTACCATCTTCGCCTACGCGGTGTTCTTCCCCGTGGTGGAGTTCATCACCTCCGGCACCCTGGCCGCCCTCATCTTCTATGCGGGCTTCAAGCTCAAGGCCGGCGCCATCACCTGGGGCCTGCTGCTGGCCTTCATCCAGCAGTCCAGCCGTTTCTTCCGGCCCATCCGGGAACTGGCGGAACGCTACAACGTCATGCAGACCGCCCTGGCCTCCAGCGAGCGCATCTTCCGCCTGCTGGACAACCGGGAGGAGATCCCCGAGGCGCCCGACGCCAAGCCCGCCACCTTCTCCGGCGAAGTCCGCCTTGAGAACGTCACCTTCGCCTACGAGGAGGGCGGCCGGAAGGTGGTGCGCGGCCTCAGCGGCGTCATTCCGAAAGGCCGGCGCGTGGCCGTGGTGGGCCACACCGGCGCCGGCAAGAGCACCCTCATCAACCTCCTCATGCGCTTCTATGACGTGCATGAGGGTCGCATCACCGTGGACGGCGTGGACGTGCGGAACCTGAAGCTCCGCGGCCTCCGGGACCTCTTCGGCCTGGTACTCCAGGAGGTCTTCGTCTTCTCTGGCACCCTGCGCGATAACATCGTGCTGGACCGGCCCATGGACGAGGCACGCCTGACCTCGGTGCTGGAGCAGAGCCAGCTGAAGGATCTGGTGGGCCGGCTGCCCATGGGCTTGGATACCCAGGTGGGCGAGCGCGGCCAGAAGCTCAGCGCCGGTGAGCGGCAGCTGCTGGCCTTCGCCCGCATGCTCTATCTGGAACCCGCTGTGCTGCTGCTGGACGAGGCCACCGCCAACATCGACTCCGAGACCGAAGCCAAGATCCAGACCGTCATCGAGCGCGTCAGTCACCGCCTCACCACCTTCACCATCGCCCACCGGCTCTCCACCATCCGCGACGCCGACGAGATCTGGGTCATGGACCAGGGCGCCCTCGTCGAGCGCGGCACCCACGATGGCCTCATCGCCCAGGACGGCGTCTACGCCAAGCTCGTGCGGCTGCAGTTCTCCGAGGGCGAGGCAGCCTGAGGGAATGGGCTGGAGACTGGAGTCTGGAGTCTGGGGGTACAGATTCCTGTTGCCGCCTTTGGCGGCGCCATCTTTATACCTTTGGGCGAGGCATCCGGATGGGTAGGCGCCTAACCCAAAATCATTGACGCGGCGCAAAGCGCCGCATCAGAAAGCAGTGCCTCCAGACCCCAGACTCCAGACTCCAGTCTGTAGACTAAATCCCCATGCTCCACCTCCCACCCCTCTACCCCATCACCGACGCCACCCGGCCGGTGTCCCTGTCCCAGCAGATCCGCGGCCTGGGCGAGGCGGGCTTCCCGCTGGTGCAGTTCCGGGGGAAGCCCCTGGATGCGAAAGCCCAGTGGGTGGAACTGCGCGCGGCCCTGGCGGAGGCGGCGGCGAATGGTGGGTGGCCTTTCATCTGCGTGAATGACCGGACGGATCTGGCCATGCTCGCCGCCCAGGAAGGGCTGACTCCCTGGGGTCTGCACCTGGGCCAGGACGATCTGCCGGCTTCTGAAGCGGTTCGCCTGCCTGGACTGGGTGCCTGCCATATCGGCGCCTCGACGCATGGTCCCGCCGAATGGGCCGCTGTGGATGTCGCTTGCGATCATGCAGGCGTGGGCCCCTTCCGGGGCACGGCCACGAAATCCGATCACGCCGAGCCCATCGGATTGGAAGGGCTGCGGGCGGGCTGCTCGGTGCTGCGGGCCCGGAATCTCGCGCCCATCGCCATCGGGGGCCTTTCGCCCGCCGACGCATCGTCCTGTTTCGAGGCCGGAGCGGAATCCCTCGCCATGGTCGGCGAGCTCCACCGGAGCGCCGATCCCGCCGCCCTCGGGTGGGAGGTCCAGCTGCAACGCTGGCGCGTCCGGCCGCCCTTCCGCCCTGGCCAGGGCATCGTGATCCTCGGCGGCAGCGGCGCGGGCAAGAGCACCCTCGGCCGGTTGCTGGCCCAGCGGCTGGGCCTGCCCTTCCACGATCTGGACGACGCCATCGAGGCGGACCAGAGGCTCCTCGTGGATGCGATTTTCGCCGAGCGGGGCGAACCGGCTTTCCGGGCCCTGGAATCAGCGCTCCTGCCCGCCCTGCTGGCCACGCCCGCCGTGGTGGCCCTGGGGGGGGGCGCCTGGGAGGCCGCGGCCAACCGTCAGGCGGTGGTCGAAGCCGGCTTCGCCCCCCTCTGGCTGGCCGAGCCTCCGGCCCGCGCCTGGGACCGGGTGGCCCAGGATCCCCACCGCCCCCTGGCCCAGGATCGCGGGATCTTCATGGCCCGGTGCGCGGCTCGCGCCGTGGCCTGGTCCCTGGCGCCGATCGTCCTTCCTTTTGGTCACAGTTCCCAGGACCTGGCCTCCGCTTTGCTAGACTGAGAGGAATCCCCCGGAACCTAAGTGGACCTGATCCTTTCCGATCTGCATTCGAACCTGCACGCCCTCCGGGCCGTGCTGCGCTTCGCGCGGCGAAGGGCCATCCACCGCTTCGTGCTCCTGGGCGACCTGGTGGGCTACGGGGCCAATCCCAATCAGCTGCTGGACAAGGTGCGGGAGCTGCGGCCCCGCTTCCTGGTGCGGGGCAACCATGACAAGGTCTGCGCGGGTCTGGAGCCTTATGGCGCCTTCAGCCTGCCCGCGCGGCAGGCGGCCGACTGGACCCGGGAGAAGCTGCGACAGGACAACTGGCGCTTCCTGGCGGACCTGCCCGTGGGACCCATCTGGGTAGGCGAGGACTATCAGATCGCCCACGGATCGCCCGGGGACGAGGACGCCTACCTGCTCCACATGCGCGAGATCAGCCTGGCCTTTGACGCCTTCGAAGGCTCCCTATGCTTTTTCGGCCATACCCACCTGCCCGGCTGCTTTGAGTTGGACGAGGCGCAGGGCCGGTTGAACTGGATCTGCCTCCAACCTGGCGAATGGTTCGAGATGCAGCCGCAATGCCGCTACCTGGTGAACCCCGGCTCCGTGGGCCAACCCAGGGACCGCGATCCGAGGGTCTCTTTCATGACCTTCGACCCCAAGGGGCGGAGGCTGCGCCTCCATCGCCTCGAGTACGACGTGAAGGGTGCGGCCAAGGCCATCCTGGCCGCGGGCCTGCACCGCAACCTGGCGGACCGGCTGAGCGAAGGCATTTGAAAGGCATCATCCCATGGGACACTCCTCATCCTTGTCGGCCCCCGTTCTGGAACAGTTCCTCATCCAGGCCCGGCTTACCAAGGCCGTGGTGAGCCTAAGGCTCCAGGGCACCAGTTCACGGCTGCTGGGGGACCTCCGCATCCACGACTTCCGCCCCGGCTCATCCCTGGACCTGTCCGGCCTCCATGTGCGGGATGCGGTGCCCGGTGAAGGCATCGCCGTCACCCTCACCACGCTCTTGGGCGAGGAGGTGCTCACCCTGGAATCCGTCCTGCTCGCGCCCATCCCCAACGGGGGCGAAGGTCTTCTGTTGCGCCTGGATTGGCCCCGCGAATCCGCGCACCTGCATCGCCGCAGGGACATACGTGTCGCCGCGCCGGAACAGTCGCCCCTGAAGGTCCGCGTGAGCCTGGGTGGCCGCACCCTCGACGCCCTGCTGGTGTACCTCACTGAAACCAGTGTGGGCCTCGCCCTCGAGGAAACCCTGATGGTGGATCTGCGCTCAACCGTGGAGATCGATGCGGAATTGCCGGATGGGACCATCCTCCGCTGCCCTGGCGAAGTCCGGAACCTCACCTACCTCAAAGGGCAGGATCACCCCACGCGCCTCGACCTGGTCCTGAACCCGTACCCGGGCATGGATCTCGAACCCATCCACCGCTTCATCCAGGCCCGGCGCACGGACCGGTCCCATCGGTTCAAGCAGGACTGACCGGGCCTGGGATCAGGTTTTGCGGAGGCTGACGAGCGCCCCGCCCGCGCCCAGCAGCAACATGATCACCGCCTGGACCAGGGTCTTGTAGGAGACTGAGACCCCGGAGACGGCCGACCAAACGAACAGCACGCCCGCGACGAGGAGCAGGACGTAGATCCCCAGCATGATCTTCCGGGCCTTCTCGTTCGTCGCGGGCGTGTCCTGGGAGAACATCCGGTCGTAGACGATGAGGCCCACCGCGGCAAGAACGTTCAGGGCCACGAAGAGCAGCCAGAAGATGCGCGCCGCCGCGGGACCGCCGGGCTGGCCCACCAGGGGCTTCAGCATGGAGCCATAGAGCATGCCTCCCAGGCTGGAGCCGATGAGGCTGCCGATGACGCCATAGAGGAAGGCGTAGCCCATGTAGACAGCCTTCTTGTCCGCCGGGGCCACCAGGCCCACATAGCTGTAGTACTTCGGGTGCGCGGTCATCTCGCCGATGGAGAAGACCGAAATACCTAGGATGAAGATCCACACATTGGTGGAAGCCGCGAGGCAGAGGAAGCCGAGGGTGCCGATGACGATGCCCGACACCATGGTTGGGAGCGGCCGGACCTTCTTGACAAGCCGGCTGACGAGCACCTGCAGCAGGATGATCGTGCCGCCGTTGACCACCGTGACATGCTCTGCGTCGAACTTTAGGGGCACGCCGAAGGAGGCGAAGAACCGATTCACCGGCGTGGCGTCCACGAAGTCGCGGAGATACCAGAGCACGGATCCGAAGTTCTGGAAGTAGAGGATCCAGAAGCCGGAGTAGATCACGATCATCAGCATGAACCGCGCATCGCCCAGCACCATGGCCGCGCTGTGCGCCACCTCGCGCAGGCTCTTGGTGTTCGCGGGCTTCGGCGGGTCCTTGAAGAGGAAGACTGTGGGCACCAGCATGGCCGCGCAGTAGAGGGCTGAGGCGATGAACACGTAGCGCCAGGAGAAACCCTTCAGCACGCTCACCAGGAGGGGTGCCAGGAAGGCCCCGATGTTGATCATCCAGTAGTAGATGCCGAAGCCGAACCCGGAGTTCTCCTCGGTGGTGGTGCGCGCCAGGGTCCCCGAGATGATGGGCTTGAACAACCCGGCCCCGGTGGCCATCACGAGGAGCGCCGCGAACACGGCCCCGTACGATGTTACGTTTCCGGCGATGAAGTAGCCCGTCGCCAGGATCGAGAACGCGAAGAGGAGCATGCGCCGGTACCCGTACCGGTCCGCCAGGGCCCCGCCCGCGATGGGGATGACGTAGGTGAAGGCGTAGATCAGGCTCTGGAGGAAGCCGACGGACTGTTCCGAGAAGCCCAGGCCACCCTTCACGACCTCGTTCGTGAGGTAGACCGCGAGGACCGAGTTGAGGCCGTAGTAGGCGGCCCGCTCGAAAAGCTCCATGACGTTCGCCAGCCAGAAGACGGGCGGGAAGGAGCGAAGGATTCCGGCGGGACGCTGAGTGGGCATCCGGGGATTATACGGGACCGGCATGTCTTTCTAGGACACATGATCGAAGCCCTAACCCCCGCCGCGCTGGAAGCCTCGATGGAACCGGACCATGAACGCCTCGGCCTCACCTCCCGAGTAGTCGCCGAGGTGGATCTCGACCCGATGACGGGGCAGGCTCACGCTGCCCAGGCGAAGGTCCGCGAGGGAAACGAGTCGGATCGCCCAGCGCCGAGAGCCATCTGAGCCGCTGAAGACATCCTCTACACCTTCGACCTCAGCCAGACCCACCGCCCCCGGAAGAAGGCGCAGGAACTCCTCACGGGAGAGGGTCATCTCCAAGTCCAGGCGGTGGTCCATCAGCCGCCGGCCACTGGGGGCCAGATGGCCAAGGCTTGGCCTTCGGAAAGTGCCCGCGAGCCCCATTCCGACGCGGCCACCCAGACGCCGTCCACCAGCACGATGGCGCACTGGGCCGGCGGGATGCCCTGGCGCTGGATCACCTGAGCTACCGTGCACCCCGGCTCCACCTCCAGTTCAACGCGATGGCGGCTCCGGGCCTCCGGTGGCAAGTGGGACGCGAGGGAGGCGAACAGCTTGAGGGTGATCTTCATGCCACGCTGTGCGCCGCGGCGAGGTAGGCCTGCATGATCTGTGTGGGATCTTCGAGCAAGCGCTGCTTCCACTTGCCCAGGCGGACACGCCCTTCGATGAGTCCCCGGAAGGCGCCCACGTGGTCGGCGAAACCCACGCAGTTCGCACCCACGAGCCGGTCGCCATCAAATTGCAGGTTCAGGTAGCGGTAGCGGGCCTCATCGAGCACCTCGGTGGATTCCCCGCCGGACACGCCCTGCCATTCCCCGAAGGAGGAGGAGACCAGACCAAGGGTGGTGAGCACATTGAAGACGAAGCTGCCGCGGAACTGGGCGGCCTTCCCGGCCATGTTCAGCGCCGCGATGCGGCCCTGCTCCACCGCGTTGGGCTGGATGGCGTTGAGCTGCCGCCGGCCCGTGAGGCAGTCCGTGGCCTCGGCCACGTCCCCGGCGGCATAGATGCCGGGGACGCTGGTCTGCATGGTGGGATCCACCAGGATCCCGCGGTCCACGTCGATGCCGCTGCCGGTCAGGAAGTCCAGGTTGGGATCCACGCCCACGGCGCTGAGGTAGATGTCTGCGGGAAGGACCCGCCCCCCACCCAGAGCAACCTGGAGGGCGCCATCCTTGAGCGTGATGCCCTCGGGCTGGGTGTGCGTGAGGATCTTCACGCCCTTGGCCTCGCACCATGTGCGGATGAGGCCACTGGCGGTGGGGTTCATCATGCGGCGCACCATGTAGCCGCTGCGGACGAGGATGGTGAGGTCCACGCCCCGCGACAGCAGGCCCTCCATGATGATGCAACCCACAAAGCCCGCGCCCATCTGGACGATGCGGGTGCCCGGTCGGGCCTTGGCGAGGATGGTCCGGGCATCCTCGAGGGTCCAGCAGCTGTGGACGCCGGGCAGATCCATGCCGGGGATCTTCTCCCGGCTGGGGCGCGAGCCGGTGGCAATGAGCAGGCGGTCGAACGGCAGTGCCCGACCGTCACCCAGGTCCACAGTGCGGTGGGCCGCATCAATGCCCTTCGCCCGGGCCTGCACCAGCTGGATGCGCAGGCGGTCGTAGTGATCCGCATCTTTCCGGATGTGGGTGCCCGCCTCGGCGATCTCTCCCTTCAGCAGGTAGGGAATGGCCATGCGGGCATAGGGCGGCTCGCCCTCGCCGCAGAGCAGGGTGATCTCTGCGGCGGGGTCGGCCTTGCGCAGGGTCTCCGCGGCGACGACGCCGGCGGGCCCGCTTCCGATGATCAAATGTTTCATATCGAACCTATCGTTGTTCACACGCCGAGACGCTTCCGCGTCTCGGCGGTGGGAACGCCTTCCTTGGTCCAGCCGCGCAACTGGTAGTACTCGGGCAGCATGATGTCGAGCTTGGACACGGCGCCCTTCTGGGGACCGGTCTTGGCGGGTTCCTTCATCAGCCGCGGTGGCAGGTTGTCGTCCTTGGCTGTGAAGCCCGCGGCGAGGTTGAACTCGCGCTCCAGGTTCCAGATGCGCTCGCCCACCAGGAGCAGCCGCTCCTCGGACCAATCGCCCTCGCAGGCGGCCTGGATCTGGGGCTGGATGTCGGACAGGCCCCAGGCGAAGGTAGTGAAGAGGCAGATGCCGGCGGAATCCACCACGGCGGTGACGTCCTGGAAGGCCTTCAGCATGGCCGGCTTCCCTTCGGTGGCCTGGGGCTCCATCTTCACGGGGATGCCCAGCACCTCCGGGCACACCATGTAGCCACGCAGGTGGCAAGCGCCGCGGTTGTTGGTGGCGTAGGCCAGGCCCATGCCCTGCAGGGCACGCCCGTCGTAGGCCGGGAACTCCTGGCTCTTGACGGTCATGGACAGCTCGGGATGGCCGTACTTCGTGCAGAGGCGCTTGGAACCCAGGCCCATGATCTTGCCGAAGCCTTCGCCCTTGGCGGTCAGCTCCGCGAGCTTGACCATGGCCTCCGTGGAACCGAAGGGCAGCTTTAAGCCCACCTCCTGCTCGGTGAGGACACCCATCTCGTAGAGCTCCATGGCCGCGCCCACGGTGGCCCCGAAGGTGATGGGATCGAAGCCATCCTCGTTGCAGAGGAAGTTGGCGTAAGTGAGGGCCTCCAGATCGTTCACGCCGTTGGCGGCGCCCAGGGCCCAGGCGGCTTCGTACTCCACGCCACCGGAGGCGCCGTGGTACTGGGGCTTGTCCTTGACGCTGAAGTGGCTGGGATCCATGCGGGAGATGCGGCCGCAGGCGATGGTGCAGCCGAAGCAGGCGCCGTTGGTCACGAGGTTGGCCTTGCCGTCCGTGGGCCGCTTCTCGTGCATGGCCTCGCCGGAGATGTCGTGGGCGCCCTCGAACTGCACCTCGCGATGGTTGCGCGTGGGCAGCGCCCCCAGCTCGTTGATGACGTTCATGAGCACCTGGGTGCCGTAGGTCGGGAGCCCCTGCCCCGTCACACCATTGGCCGCCAGAACCTTCTTGCCCGCCTCGGTGGCGGCGAAGAAGGTGTCGGGATCCGCCAGGTGGTAGGCATCGGTGCGGGTGCCGCGCACGGCCACAGCTTTGAGGTTTTTGGAGCCCATGACGGCGCCGACGCCGGAGCGCCCCGCGGCCCGGTGCAGGTCGTTCACGATGGCCGCGTAGAGCACGCGGTTCTCACCCGCCCGGCCGATGGAGGCCACGCGGATCTGGGGATCCTGGTGTTGGGTCTTGATGATCTCTTCCGTCTCCCAGACGGTCTTGCCCCAGAGATGCGCGGCGTCCACCAGCTCGGCCTTGCCATCGTTGATGAGGAGGTAGACGGGCTTGGGCGAGGCCCCTTCGAAGATCACCATGTCCCAGCCCGCGAACTTCAGCTCGGCGCCGAAGTAGCCGCCGGAATTGGAGCAGGCGATGGCGCCCGTGAGGGGTCCCTTCGTCACCACGGAGTAGCGTCCGCCCGTGGCGGCCATGGTGCCCGTGAGGGGGCCCGTCACGAAGATCAGCTTGTTCTTGGGGGAGAAGGGATCGACCTTCGGATCGATCTCGGAGACGAGGTACTTGGTGGCGAGGCCCCGCTGGCCCAGGTAGTCCTGGGCCCACTGCAGGTTCAGCGGCTCGGTCGTGCAGGTGCCGGCCTCGAGGTTCACGCGAAGAACGTTCTTGGTCCATGCCATGGCAGTCGCTCCTCACACCGTCGCCGGGTTGGTGTCGGTCTTGCCGGCCCACTGGCGCATCTTCCCGAGGCCGGTCCAGTCGGCATCCACATAGGTGATGGCACCGGTCGGGCAGGCTTTCGCGCAGGCCGGCTCGCCGCCGCAGAGGTCGCACTTCTGCACCTTGCCCGTGGAGGCCACGTAGTTGATGGTGCCGAAGGGGCAGGCGATCGTGCAGACCTTGCAACCCACGCAGGTGGGCTCCAGCACGATCTTCGCGCCCGTCACGGGATCCAGCCGGATGGCATCCACCGGGCAGGCGGTCATGCACCAGGCCTCGTCGCACTGGGTGCAGGTATAGGGCACGAAGCGGCCTTCGTGGTGGAAGGTGAACACCTTGATCCGCGACTTGGCGATGGTGAAGCTCCGGTGGTTCTCCCAGGCACAGGCCATCTCGCATTGCAGGCAGCCCGTGCATTTGTTGGGATCGAGGTGGAGGGACTTCTGCATGGCGAAACCTCCTATGGATGGCCTGTCGGGAAGGGATCGCGACGATCATAGATCCGATGGCGAGCGGCTGATCTTCTTTTTTGAAGCCATTTCGTCACAGACCGCAGGTCCACTCGGGACGCAGCTTTCCGGGATCCACAAAAAGAGATGTTGTCTCAATCAACCCGGAAAACTTCATCTATGCAGTCGTCGTAATCAACGAAGTTGATCAGCCTTGTGACCGATGCAGAATCCATAGGCCAGACAGGGACGATGGGAAAAAACTCTAGCCAACTGTTATTAAAGGTCTAGCTTTAAGTTCTCAAGGTCAAACTGCTTCCCACTGGTGGGAGACAGAATTGATTTGAGCCCGGGCGTGGTTGTGTCCAACAGAAAACAGATTGAGCAGGCGATGATCGCCTCCGAGCTTTCCTATCGGCGGCTGTTCGAGGCAGCACAGGACGGCATTCTGATTTTGGACGCCGATACGGGACGGGTGATCGATGCCAATCCGTTCTTGACCAACCTCCTGGGGATTCCCCACAGCGAAATGCGTGGTAAAACCGTCGGCGAGCTGAGCCCATTCAAGGATCTCGTATCCAATCAAGCCATGTTGGAACGGCTGCAGAAGGACGGGTACATACGATATGAAGACCTGCCATTGGAGACGCGGGACGGCCTGAAGATTGCGGTGGAATTTGTCAGCAATGTCTACCAGGCCGGTGAGCACAAAGTGATCCAGTGCAACATCCGTGATATCACAGCGCGCAAACATGTGGAGGAGGTCTCTGCCCGGCTGGCCATGGCCGTGGAGCAGGCGGTCGAGGCTGTCATGATCACCGACATCCAAGGCACGATTCTCTATGTCAACCCGGCCTTTGAGGAAACCAGTGGCTATGCCTCTGCGGAGGTCCTCGGCCATTACCCCAGCATCCTCAAGAGCGGAAAACATGATGCCGAATTCTACGGGCGAATTTGGGAAACGCTTGCGCGCGGAGAAATTTGGAGAGGGCATCTCATCAACCGGCGCAAGGACGGCTCGCTTTTCGAGGAGGACGCCACCATATCGCCCGTGCGGAATGCCACCGGCACGATTATCAACTACGTCGGAGTCAAGCGAGACGTAACGCACGATATGCACCTCAGGGCGCAGCTCCTGCAGAGTCAAAAAATGGAAGCCATCGGCCAGTTGGCTGGCGGTGTGGCGCACGATTTCAACAACATTCTGGCAGTCATTCAAATGCAGTCTGATTTGCTGAAGAGGGGGGAGCTTTCCGCTAAACAATTGGAGTCTGCAGATGAGATAACCGCCAGCGTTCAACGAGCCGCTGCACTGACTCGCCAATTGCTTTTGTTCAGCCGGAACGAAGCGCTCCAGCCGCGTGATCTGGATTTGAACGAATCCATCGCCAACACGATAAAAATGCTGAAGTCCATCCTTGGCGAAGACATCGAGATGCTACTCAAAACGGAGGCGCAATCAATGTTCCTCCATGCCGACCCGGGCATGATCAATCAGGTACTGTTGAACCTCGTGGTGAACGCCCGCGATGCCATGACCAACGGTGGGCAGTTGGTCATCGAAACTTCCTGCGCCGAATTCGATGAACTGGCTGTTTCCCAATCAGGCCAGGCGCGGCCTGGATCATTCGTGTGCTTGAGCGTGAGCGACACGGGCGACGGAATTCCACCAGAAATCATGCAGCGGATTTTTGAACCATTTTTCACCACCAAGGATATTGGCAAGGGTACCGGCCTTGGGCTGGCCACTGTCCTTGGCATCGTCCAACAGCATCAAGGCTGGATCAACGTTTATAGTGAACTCGGCCGCGGGACGACCTTTCGACTGTATCTTCCACGAATTGTCCTGAACGCAGATTTGAAGCCTTCATCACCGGAACCGGCCTCCATGTGGGGTGGTCATGAAACGATTTTGCTGACGGAGGATGACCCGGCCCTGCGCATTACTTTTCATAGTGCCCTTGCCCAACTGGGCTACCGCATTCTCGATGCGTCCACCGCGGCCATGGCCATGGAAATCTGGCAACAACACCGCGACGAAATTGACATGTTGCTGACCGACCTCGTCATGCCCGGCAGAATGACCGGAAAAGAACTGGCCTGGCGCCTCCTTCAGAAAAATCCAAAGCTGAAAGTGACCTACATGAGTGGTTACAGTTCGGAGGTTGTCGGCAAGGATTTTCCTTTGCAGGAAGGTATCCATTTCCTCAGCAAGCCGTTCTCGATGCGGCAACTTGCCCGGACCATCCGTGATTGTTTAGACAAGCCTGCCTAGGCCAACGGATTGCCTTGTGGCCAGCCCCGTTCGCGGGTGGAATGGAACCTTCGAGGCAACCGCATGAAAGCCATTTCCCTCCGCGTGGACGTCGACACCCTGGAAGGCTCGGTCACAGGCATCCCCACCCTGCTGCGCCTGCTGGACAAGCACCAGATGCGGGCCAGCTTCTATTTCAGCTTCGGGCCCGACAACAGCGGCAAGGCCATCCGCCGCATCTTCCGCAAGGGCTTCCTGGCCAAGATGCGCCGCACGAACGCCACGAAGCTCTACGGCTTCAAGACCATGATGTACGGCGTGCTCATCCCCGCGCCCATCATCGGTCAACGGGCCGCCGCCGAGATGCGCGCCGCCAAGGCCGCGGGCCACGAGGTGGGCATCCACGCCTGGGACCACGTGCAGTACCACGACCTCTTGGACCGCAAGTCGCGCCAGTGGCTGTCGGACTGGTACGCGAACGCCCATGAGGCCTTCGGCACGGTCTTCGGCGAGAAACCCCTGGGCGCCGTGAGCCCCGCCTGGCGCTGCAACGACACCACGCTGGAATTGCAGGAGGCCTACGGCCTGGCCTACGCCGGAGACTGCCGGGGCCTCGCGCCGTTCTACCCCATCGTGAAGGGACGCACCCTCTCGACCCTGCAAATCCCCACCACCCTGCCCACCCTGGATGAGCTGCTGGGCCTGGACGGCCGCACGCCGGACCAGGTGAATCGTGAGGTCTGGGATTTGGTGCGGGAGGACGCGCTGAATGTCTACGCCCTGCACACGGAGGTCGAGGGCGGGGCGCTGTTCGAGACCTTCGACGCCTTCCTGGGCGGCCTTCGCGAGCGCGGCGTCCAGGCTCGCACCCACGCCGACTGGCTACCCGAGCTGAAGGCCGCTAATCCACCGGCCAAGGCGGTCTCCCGGCGGGAGATCCCGGGCCGGGCAGGCTGGGTGAGCTGGGAGGGCTAGCTGTAAGTGCCAATCAGGTTGTTCACCCGAATTCTGGGAAGCTGAAAGCGCCAACCAACAGCTTTCTGGGAGACTCGGGTGAACATCCATAGTCGAGCGCGATCCTGCCCCTTCAGTCGAGCCCTATTTGTTCAGCGGGTTCTTTCAGGGATGAGTGTCCTCCAGGCTTCAGAGTTGGCTGGGTTCAGCGAACGGACCGGCCACAAGTGGCTCAAGCGTTTCAGGAACGAAGGGGAAGGTGGCCTCCGGGATCGCTCCAGCCAGCCCCATCGTCTGGCCCGAAGCCACGAGCTTGGCCTCGTCGTCGAGGCCGTAGGTCGAAGGCGGCGGGGCCAAGCGGCGGTCCGGATCGCCTCGGAGCTGGGGGTGCCCCGGTCCACCGTGGGGTTCTGGCTGCGGAAGGCCGGGATTTCAAGGCCCTCTGCCCTCCAGGAGAAGGAGCCACCAAACCGCTACGAGCACGAAGCCCCAGGTGACCTGCTCCACCTGGACACGAAGAAACTCGCGAACTTTCATGAGGTGGGCCACCGCGCCACAGGCATCAGGCACCACAAGAACCGCAAGGCGGGCTACCAGGTGCTCCACGTCTGCAACGATGACCACTCGCGGGCCTGCTACATGGAGGTGCTGCCGGACGAGAAGAAGGGCACCACGGCCGCTTTCCTCCAGAGGGCGCTTTTGCATTTCCAGGCCCAGGGCATCACGGCCCGCAAGCTGCAGACCGACAACGGGTCACCCTATCGATCCAAAGAGTTCAAGGCCATGCGCGAAGCCTTTGGCCTCAAACACAGCCGGACCCGGCCCTACCGCCCGAGAACCAACGGCAAGGCCGAGCGCCTGATCCAGACCGCCCTCCGGGAATGGGCCTACGGTCCCACCTGGCAGAGTTCAGACGAGCGAAATCAGGCGCTCAGCGCCTGGCTCCATTACTACAATCACCACAGGCCCCATTCGGCCTTAGGTGGTCAGCCCCCGGTCAGCAGGCTGAACAACCTCGTTGGCAACGACAGCTAGCCCTCGCAAGACGATGGCCGATGCAGTAACCTCGGAACAATCCTTTCCTGAGGTCTCCATGCGCCTTCCAGCCCCGCTCCTGCTCTGCACCCTCGCCCTAGCGCCCCTTGCGGCTCAGGGAACCCCCGAGGAGGCCCGCCTCAAGCAGGTGGAGACCCGCGTGAACGGCCTCCACTGGGAATTAGATGCGGTGCGGAAGGCCGCCGACGACCAGCTCTGGTTCCAGCGGCTTTCGGACGTGGCCGTGGTGGACAAGGTCACCTACACCGGGCCGCCGAATCCCAGGGGGGAGGAGACCTACGGTATCAAGAACGAGCGCCACCCGCTGAAGATCCAGCAGTACGTCTTCGTGCCCCGCAAGGCCGAGAAAGGGCGCAGGCTGCCCCTCATCGTGCTGCCCCACGGCGGTGTCCACGGCGACTTCGGCACCTACCACGTCCACATCGTGCGGGAGATGATCGAGCGCGGCTACATCGTGATCGCGCCGGACTACCGGGGTTCCACCGGCTACGGCAAGGGCCTGTACGACGCCATCGACTACGGCGGCCTGGAGATCGACGACGTGGTGGCGGGCCGGGACTGGGCCGTGGAGCACTTGCCCGTGGATCCGAAGCGCTGCGCCATGGTGGGCTGGAGCCACGGCGGTCTCATCGCCCTCATGGCCGTCTTCGGCCACCCGGAGAAATTCGCCGCCTGCTATGCCGGGGTTCCCGTATCCGATCTCCTGGCGCGCGTGGGCTACGCCGGTGAGGAATACCGGGACGACGCCGTGGTCCGGACGATGTTCGCCGGCAAGATGCCGAGCGAGGATGTGGAGATGGTGCGGCGCCGCAGCCCCGCCTGGAACGCCCAGAAGCTGCGGACGCCCTTGCTCATCCACACCAACACCAATGACCGGGACGTGAACGTGGTGGAGGTCGAGACCCTCATCAACGCCCTCAAGGCCGCCGGCAAGACCTTCGAGAGCAAGATCTACCAGGATGCCCCCGGCGGCCACAGCTTCAACCGCATCGACACCACGCTGGCGCAGGAGTCGAGGAAGGAAATCTATGCGTTCCTGGAGAAGCATCTGAAGTAGGTCTGCCTTCTGCCGCGCGAAGCGCAAAGAAAAATCGTGGCCCGAACGGGCCACGATTTTTCCAGGTGAAACACTTGGACTACGCGTGTTGTTTTAGCTTGTCCTTGCCGCCAAACCACTGATCCCAGTACACCACCACGGGGCTGGCGATGTAGATGGACGAGTAGGTGCCGGTGATGACGCCGATGACCAGCGGGAAGGCCAGGTCGTGGAGCGCCGGCCCGCCGAAGAGCCAGAGGCAGACCGAGACGAACAGCACGGACAGCGAGGTGAGGATGGTCCGGCCCAGGGTCTGGTTGATGGAGTCGTTCACCAGCTTGGTGACAGTGGCACGGCGATAATCGGGCCGGTGGCTGTTCTCGCGGATTCGATCGAATACCACGATGGTATCGGCCATGGAGTAGCCCATGAGGGTGAGGAAGCTGGCCACCACGGGCACGTTGAACTCGTAGCCGAAGGCCGCGAAGAGCGCCAGGGCCATGAGCATGTCGTGGACCAGCGCCACGATGCCGCCGACCGCGTAGCTGGCCGTGAACCGGAACATCACGTAGACCAGGATGGCGCCCAGGGCCCACGCCACGGCCGTGAGGGTCTTGCGCGTCCACTCGCCGGAGATGCTGGGGGAGAAGCTCTCGTCCTTGAGGATGCCCACGGATCCGAGCCGGTAGGTCTTCTGGACCGTGTCCTTCACCGCCTGCGGCAGATCCTGCGGAAGGTCTCCAAAATTCTGGTAGAGGCCCGAGGGCAGCCGGTCCCGAGCGGCGATGATCTTCTCGGCCAAAGGAGCATAGGCAGCCCCCAGGACCGTCTCATCACCCCCCAGCCCGGCGGGATTGACCTTCACGAGGGTGTCGGCCAGCGTCTTGGACCCCTCTAGATTCAAGGCAGGAAGCGTGCTGCCCGCGCCTTCGGGATCCATCTGCTTGAAGATGGCGCGGAGGGCGTTGGCCTGGATGGTGCTGTCCTTCTGGTCCGCGTCCTTCTTGGCTTTCACCTTCACGGAGAAGTCGCGGACCGTCTTGTCGGCATTCTCGTAGGCCACAACCGACGCATCCGTATAGCCGTTCCTGGCCAAGGTGGCCCGGATGGTTTCGGATTCCATGGCGCCACGGAAGCGCACGGTCATGTCGTTGCCACCCACGAACTGCATGCCGAGCTTGATGTGGTTGTTGTGGGTGAGGTTCCATGGCCGCACCCAAAGGAGGCAAACCACGATGATGCTCCAGCTGATGGCGATGGCCGTGCCCTTGTACTTCATGAAGTCGTAGGACGAACCCTTGAAGAAGGTGTGGGTGCCCACGGAGAGGGTCTTGGTGCCGGGGTGGTGTTCGAGCACCCAGTCGTAGATGAAGCGGCTGATGTAGATGCTGGTGAACAGCGAGGCCACGACGCCCACGGTGAGGGTGACGGCGAAGCCCTTGACGGGACCCGTGCCGAAGATGAAGAGCAGCAGGGCCGAGAAGAGCTGGGTCACGTGGCTGTCCACGATGGTCCAGAACACGCGGTCGAAGCCCGCGTCGATGGCGCCGGGCACGCTCTTGCCCAGGCCCAGTTCCTCCTTGATGCGCTCGAAGATGAGGATGTTGGCATCCACGGCCATGCCCAGGGTGAGCACGAAGCCCGCGATGCCCGGCAGGGTGAGCGTGGCCCGGAAGGAACCCAGCAGGCCCATCATCACGATTACGTTCACCGTGAGGGCCACGATCGCGTTCGCACCTGACCAGTGGTAGAAGATCACCATGAAGCCGATGATGACGGCGAATCCGAGGACCGCCGCACGCACGCCGGCATGGATGGAGTCGCGGCCCAGACCGGGGCCCACGACGCGCTCTTCCAGGAACTTCATGGGGGCGCGCAGGGCGCCGCTGCGGAGCTGGCTGGCGAGATCATCCGCTTCCTGGGCGCTGAAACTGCCGCTGATGCGCACGGCCCCGCCGATGATCTTCTCCTTGGCGCTCAGCGTGGTGACGATCTTGCGATCGAGCACGATGGCGATGAGGCGGCTCTCTTCAGAGGCCGTGCCCGTGAGCCGGGCGAAGTCGTCATCCCCCTTCTTGTTGAGGGTGAAGTTGACTTCGTTGGCCTCGGTCTGCGAATTGGATGCCCGGTGAGAGTCGATGATGTCGGCACCGTCCACCGCCACGCGGCTTTCCAGGAGGATCCACCGGCTGATCTTCTCTTCTCCGGGCTTGGCTTTGACCACCGGCTGGCCGGCGCGCTTGGCCTGCCGCTCGCTCTCGATCTCAGGGAGCAGCTCGAACTCGGGGGGGATGGCGCCCTTGAAGAAGGCCAGGGCCTCCTCCTTGGAACCGAAGTAGAGCTGGGGCGCCTTGGCCAGCAGGCGCTGCTCCAGGTGGCCGGGGGTGGCCAGCAGCTTCTTGATGCGTTCGCGGTCGCCTTCCTCGATGCCGGGGATCTCCACCACGATGCGGTTGCCTTCGGCGCCGCTGGCGGTGATCTCGGGCTCCAGCACGTTGGCGGGATCGATGTCGCGGATGCGCTTCTCGATGACCTCCAGGGCGCGCTTGTTGGCGTCGTCCTTCAGTTGCTTCTGGTAGTCGGCCTTCTGGGTGAGGCGGAAGCCTTCGCCCTCGACCGCAAAGGCGTAGCCGGGGAAGTAATCCTTGGCGACCTTCTCCACCGTGGCTCTCTGGTCAGCGCCCACGCCCTCCACGCGGAGGGCATCGCCGTCCACGCGCAACACGGCGCCGGGGAGGCCCTTTTCCTTGAGCCGGGCGGCAAGGCGGTCCTTGCTGTCGCGAAGATCGGCCGCGAGGGCCTCCTGGCCCTGGACCTCCAGCTCGAAGTGGACGCCGCCCCGGAGGTCGAGGCCCAGCTTCACCTTGGACAGGGGCGTGAAGAAGTATCCGCAGCCGAACAGCACGGCGAGGACGATGGCGAGGCGCCAGAGGCTCCGTTTGGTCACGGGGCGCTCCTAACAGAAGGCGGGACGGCCCAACAGTGGTGCGTTGGTCCCGGCCCGGCAGGTCGGGAAGATCAATTCTGAGTTTCGGGTTCGTTAGCCAGGGCCGCCACGGCCGCGCGCCGGGCCTTGACCACGGAGCCGCCGAGCTTGAGCCAGATGTGCTTGTCCTCGACGCGGTCGATGGTGGCGTAGAGGCCGGAGGTCAGGACGACCTCGTCGCCGGCCTTCAGCTTCGACAGGCGGGCTTCCATCTCCTTGCGGGCCTTGCTCTGGGGCCGGATGAGGAGGAAGTAGAACATCAGGGCCATGCCGCCGATGAACACGAACTGGATCCAGGCCGGGCCACCACCGGCCGCGGGCTGCTGAAGAAAGGCGTACATCATTCAAGGCTCCTCGGTCTGCCATCCGGCGCGCGTGGACTGGGCGAAGGCTAGAAAGCGGTTTTCCAGCAGAGCCTGCCGCGCGGCGCGGGTGAGTCCCACAGTGTAGCTCAGGTTGTGGATCGTGTTCAGCGTGAAGCCCAGCAGCTCGCCGCAGCGGAAGAGATGGTGGAGATAGGCCCGGCTGAAGGTCTTGCAGGTGTAGCAGTCGCAGGCGGGGTCCAGGGGCAGGTCTGTCTCCCGGTGCCGGGCGTTCTTGAGGTTGAGCTTGCCCCGGCTGGTGAGGATCCGCCCATGCCGGGCCTCGCGGCTGGGCAGCACGCAGTCGAAGAGATCCACCCCCTGCTCGATGCCGAAGAGCAGATCCTCCGGCGTGCCCACGCCCATGAGGTATCGGGGCCGATCCTCGGGCAGCTCCTTCACGAATTCCGCCAGCACCCCGTTCATCTGCTCCTTGGGCTCGCCCACACTCAGGCCGCCCACCGCGAAGCCCTGGAAGGGGGTCTTCGCGTCGAGTTCCAGCGCCTCGGCCAGGTGGCGGCGCCGGAGGTCCAGGTGGGTGCCCCCCTGGTTGATGGCGAACAGGCCCTGGTGCGGCTGGAGGGGCACCGCCCGGCTCCGGGCCAGCCAGCGGGTGGTGCGGGCCATGCTGATCTCGAGCTTCGAGCGCTCCATGCGGCCCGGCGGGCACTCGTCCAAGGCCATGCAGATGTCCGAGCCCAGGTTCCGCTGGATCTCCAGGCTGCGCTCCGGCGACAGAAACTGGGGGCTGCCGTCCAGGTGGCTTTGGAAGGTGACGCCTTCCTCGGTCATCTTTCTTAGGGAGGCCAGCGAAAACACCTGGAACCCCCCCGAATCCGTGAGGATGGGGCCCTTCCAGCCCATGAACCGGTGCAATCCACCATGCTGGGCCACCAGGGTGTCTCCGGGACGGAGCCCCAAGTGGTATGTGTTCCCGAGGATCACCTGGGGGCCGATCTCCCGGAGTTGCGCCGGTGTGATGCCCTTCACCGTGCCCTGAGTGCCGACGGGCATAAAGGCTGGAGTGATTACATCTCCATGCGAGGTATGAAACCCTCCGGCCCGAGCCGGGCCGGGAGCCCCCTGAGAGCCGTTGATGAATGAGAAATCGGGACTTGTGATCTTTGGCATGGGGTGTTCCAGCTTCCTTAACAAAAATTAACAATGCCACCCTTTTGAAACGCAGATGGGTGTTGCGAAACCCAGCAAAAAACCCCGAATGCCCTGTTCATGGGGGCTTGCGCCCGTTATTCCAGCTTGACCATCCGCCCGCCCTTTGCCATCTTAGCCGTTGGGCTTGCCCCAGTTCTTTACCCCATACTTTGTAGCCGGATCGATGTTCCCGTCGATTCGGCTCGCTGTTTTTTCCCCCATGGATCTTTCACGGGAGTCGCATGAGCAAAGATCCCAAGAAATCAACCCCTGCCAAACCGGCCGCTCCTACGGAGACGTTGGAGGACGCCGTTTACCGGTCCTCTCTCTCTGCCGGGAACGACGCCATCAGGCGGGGCAACCCCAAGATCACCATCCCTACGACGGTGGCCATGTATGCGCTGTTCGCGCTCGTGGCATTCCAGCTGGCGAAGCAGACGGAAGTCGGCAAGAAGGTGATCAAGACCGTGGGCATCGACCTCGCCGAACAGGCCGAGGCCGCTCCCCCTCCCCCTCCCCCGCCGCCGCCGCCGCCGCCGCCACCTCCACCGCCGCCGATGGCCGTGTCCACCTCCAAGGCGGACTCGACTCCCATCGACCCGCGCCAGGAAGTGGTGCCTGAGCAGGCGCCGAAGGAGCTTCCGAAGCAGGATCACGCGCTCTCCGGAGTCCCCGGCGGTGTCATCGGCGGAGTCCCCGGCGGTGTCATTGGCGGTGTGGTCGGCGGTGTGGTCGGTGGCACCGGCAAGGTCGTGGACTTCGACTTCAGCCAAGTCAAAATCAAGTACCAGCCTCCCCAACCGCCCTACCCACCCCTTGCCAAGATCGCCAGGATCCAGGGCACGGTTCTGGTGGAGATCATCATCGGCCCCGATGGCGTCCCGACGGATGCCGTCGCCAAGGATGGCCCTCCCCAGCTGAGGCAGTACGCGGCTGACTGGGGCAAGACCTGGCGCTTTGAACCGGCCATGATGAATGGCGTTCCTCAGTACGCGCGCTTCAAACTGACGATGTCATTCCGCCTCAAATAGCAGTCAACCCAACCCTGCCTCTCCACTTCTTCTTTCCCCCATAAGGAAACCTCATGAACCTGCTTTTCACCCCCCTGATGCTCGGTCTCGCCGAAGGCGGCCACGACAGCTTCTCCGCCGCCGAGATCTGGCGTTCAGCCTCCATCGCCAACAAGTTCATCATCTCCGTCCTCTTCATCCTGATGGCCTACCAGATCTACGTGGCCATCGAGCGCTTTGTCACCTACGCGCAAAGCAAGCAGGCCTCTGACAAGTTCCTCAAGCTCTTCATGGACACCCTCCGCCGCGGTGACTTCGAAGCCGCCAAGCGCGCCGCCACCACCCACAACAAGAGCCACATCGCCCTCGTGCTGAAGCACGGCCTGGATATCTTCCAGTACGAGAAGCAGCTCAAAACCATGAACCCCAACCATGACGCCATCCAGCCTGTGGAGCGCGCCATCCAGCGCGGCACCGCCGAGGTGGTCGAACTCCTCAAGAAGGGCATGAGCGGCCTGGGCACCATCGGCGCGCTGGCCCCTTTCATCGGCCTGCTCGGCACCGTGATCGGCATCATCAAGGTCTTCTCCGACCTGAAGACCAAGGGCGCCGGCGACATCAACGCCCTGGCCGGTTCCATCGGTGAGGCCCTGGCCACCACCGCGCTCGGCCTGTTCGTCGCCATCCCGGCCGTGTGGATCTACAACCTGCTGACCACCAAGCAGGATGTCGTCGTCACCAACATCAACAACGCGGCCTCCCAGATGATCGACGAGTTCATCCGCCGCGAGAGCCAGAACTAAGGATCCACCCCCCGCCCGGGGGCGTCAGCTCCCGGGCGATTTTCTGAGGAGAACACACCATGGATGCAGGTGGTTCCAAGGGTGGAATGAAGGCTGACATCAACGTCACGCCGCTTGTGGACATCGTGCTGGTGCTGCTGATCATCTTCATCGTGATCACGCCCGCCGTGAACAATGCCGTGAAGTTGCCGTTGTCCAAGCACGCCCCGAAGGTGGAGCAGCAGCAGGACGGAACTCAGAAGTACCTGACCCTCATGCTGACCTCCAAGCGCAACGACAAGTACGAAGTGATCGGGCCCGGCGCCATCCTCATCGACGACAAGGAGGCCAAGGACGAGCGCTTCTTCATCAACGACGAAGGCCAGCGCCAGAAGCTTGAGGACTACGTCAACCGCAACGTTTCGCAGTTGAACGACAAGCGGGTGTTCGTCAAGGCCGACGCGGATCTTCCCTTCAAGTACATCAACGAGCTGTTCCAGGTCTGCCGGAAGGGTGGTGCCGACGAGGCGTCCATCGTGACTAGCGAGGACAAGGACACCACCAAGAAGGAAGGGGGTAACTGATGGATGCCGGCGCGCCCAAGGGCAAAGCAAAAACCGATATCAACGTCACCCCGCTGATCGACATCGTGCTGGTGCTGCTCATCGTCTTCATCGTGATGGTGCCCGGCCTCAGCAAGGCCATGAAGGTGGTGGTGCCCCAGGTCCAGGTGACCTCCACCCCGCCCAAGCCCGATCCGAACAACATCATGATCCAGGTGGATCAGGACGGGACGATGACGCTTCAGCAGGACAAGATCGACGCCGATGGCCTCAAGGCCAAGCTGCCTGACGCCGTGATGATGCAGCCCCTCAACTACCGGAAGGTCTTCCTGAAGGTGGATGAAGATGTGAAGTTCCAGGCCATGGTGGATGTGCTCGATGCCATCCGCGTCGCCTCGGAAACGGCCAAGAAGAAGTCCCTCGAACAGCTCGACAAGTTCCAGGGCCAGGACGGTGGCGATGTGAAAGTCGCCGTCTCACTGAAGCGTCGGCCCGTGGCAGTGCCCGTCACCTAGGCACGGTAACGTCCGATAAGAAACAGGGCCCCATCCGGGGCCCTGTTTCATGCCTGTTTCCGGTGCCCCATCACGGTGCCGTAGGCCACGCCGACCACGGTGATCAGGACACCGGCCACACCGAAGGTCGTGGCACGTTCGCCGAGCAGAGGCACCGCCAGCAGGTACTGGATGATGGGCAGCAGCTGGAGCCAGACCGCCGCCTCAGACACCGCCAGGGTTCCGTAGGCCTCGGACATCAGCATCTGTCCCCCGAAGGCCAGCAGGCTCATGAGGATGGCCAGGCCCCAGGCGCCGAGGCCGCCGGGCCAAGGTGACAGGGCGAAGGGCAGCACCACCGGCAACCCCGCCACGCAAAAGAAGAAGAAGATCGTGGCGGCATTCTCCGTATGGCGTGCGGCGCGAATGGCGTTCGCGCTGGTGGCCGCGAAAACCGCGGCGGCCAGGGCCGCCAGTCCCCCCAGGCTCAGGCTGAGCCCCGCGTGGCCCTGGTTCAGCACCAGCACCACGCCCAAGGACGCCGCCAGGATGGCCAGCCAGAGGTGGACCGTGGGCCGTTCCTTGAAGATCACCAGGGACATCACCACGGCGATCACCGGGAACACGTTGTAGAGAATGCCCGCCTCCCCCGCCGGAATATGGGCCAGGGCGTAGAAGTAGAGCACCACCACCGCGCCTCCGGAAAGGCCCCGCGTCACCAGCAGCCGGTAGTTGCTGGGCCGGTAGAGGCCCGGGATCAGGCCGAAGGCTACGAGGCTGAGCAGGGCGCCCACCACGAAGCGCAGCACGGCCAGATGGCCTGCCGTGAACCCCATGTCCGGCAGCGTGAGCTTCCGCGCCAGGATGGCCATGAGGCCAAAGCACAGCGCCGAACCTGCCAGCTCCGCGCGAGCCACCATGCGGCGGCGGGACTGGGCGGCGGTCAGGGCAGTCATACCCTCCATCCTGCCTCGAAACTGACCCTCCAGTCAGGGGTTGTACGCCCCCTGCGGCAGGTTCAGGCCCGCGGTGTGGAAGGCCGAGGTCAGGGCCCCGCCCCGGAAAGCACCACGATCCGCGGCCTCCAGATGGTCCAGCAGGTGGGATAGGTTGGCACCGCTGGGCACCGTGGGCAGGCCGAGCTCCGTGGCCAGCTGCGGGAGAGTGAGGTCGTCCAGGAAGCTGCCTTCCTCCCGGACCACAACGCCGCGCAGGGTGTACTGGTCCGTGGGTCCCGTATGGGTGCGCAGACTGGCCGAAGGCACCACCACGGCATCCACCCAATCCATCCGGCCGCCCTTGGCTTCCCGGTCGGCGTGAGCCGCGTACTTCAGGTCCTCGCCGCAGAGCAGGCCCGCCACCGTCACGCTGTCGCCGAAACTGAAGTTCCTGGCCGGCACCACGCGCAGTTGGCTCCCCACGGTCCGGTTCAGCTCGGCCACCACGCGGGAGAGGGTCGGCGCGAAGCTGGAGCCCGTCAGCAGCAGCACCCGCCGTCCCGCGAAACCCTTCGCCCGGGGGCTCTTGATGAAGCGGCGGCTGTGTTCGAGGAAGCGGCGCACCAGGCCCACGCCGTTCTCCAGCTGGGCCCAGGAGCGGGAGTAGAAGGCCCGGCCCGGCACCTCGATGCCCGCCCGGGTGAACCATTCATCTGCCAGCAGCAGCCAGGGTTCGCCATCACTGGCTTTGGCGTACTTCCGCACCTCCGGCGTCCACCGGGCCACCCAATCCCGGGCGAAGGCCGTGTCCACATCCTGCACCTCGGGCAGGTTCTCACGGTGGGCCGTGAGTCCCACGGGCACGCAGGAGAGGCTCAGCACGCTGCCCCGTCCGTCCTTGCGCCGAGCCCAGAGGTCGTCCACGGTCTGCTGCCAGATGGCGCCGTCATTGAGTCCCGGCGCCACCACCGCCTGGGTATGGACATCGATGCCTCCCGCCAGCAGGCGGTCGATCTTGCGGAGGATATCGCCTTCACGGGGATTGCCCACCACCTTGACCCGGGCGACGGGATCCGTGGCGTGGACTGAGACATGGATGGGGCTCAGCCGTTCGCGGATGATGCGGTCCAGCTCTGCGTCGTCGCTGCTGGAGAGCGTCGTGAAATGGCCGTAAAGGAAGGACAGGCGGACGTCTTCGTCCTTGAGGTAGAGTGACTTCCGGAAGCCCTTGGGCATCTGGTGGACGAAGCAGAACACGCAATTCTGCTTGCAGACCTTCACCTCGTCCTGGGCCAGATCCACCCCGATGCCCTCGCCCCCGTTCTCCACGTAGGCTTCGAAGGTGCTGCCGTCCGGCCGCTGTACCCGGAGTTCCGCCTCGTCCTCCCGGGTGATGAGGAACTGGTAGTTCAGCTGGTCCAGCACCGCTTCGCCATGGATCTCCAGCAGCGTGTCCCCGGGGCGGATCCCCGCCTCCTCGGCCAGACTACCCGGCTCCACCGTGATGACTTGTACGCCCTTCTGTGCCAAGCGCCGCTCCATGCTCGGAATCCCCTGTGCAGGCTCCGAGATCCATTGTCGCATCGCGGCGAATGGTTCAGTCCTCCTTCTCATAGTTGGAATCGAAGGCGGGTTCCGGGTTGGAGATCGAATGGCGCAGAATGTCGAGATTGGGCGGGAGAACCATTGGATTCACACGACCGCCTGGTCAAAGAGGGATGGCTGTTGAGGGGTCAGTTCGTCCAATGACCGCTCGATCAGGGATCGGGCGGTTGCATAATCAAGGCGCCTCCGTCTGCGTCCAGTCTTGGTGTTCCCCTTGAACGGCGAGAGGAGCAGGTCATGACAGCCTGCCCGGAAATCAGCCAAGTGGCCGTTCAGGAGGCTGACGAGCCGTGGGAGGTCCTTGGCGTTCAGGCTCGGGATCTGGATGTAGGTGACGAGGCGGGAACTCACCTTCATCTTGGCTGGATCGTAGTTCAGTTCCCCGCGGCAGAAAAATCGAATCGGCTTCCCGGGATCTTGCAGATCGACGGCCCGGAGCGCGATCTGTCCCTCTACATGATTGAAGGTGATGGCGTGGGTGTTCGCGGGCCTGAGGCGCTGAGCCTCGATCATCCCCAGGTTCGCCACACGCTCGTCTCCCACGTACAAGGCGATTTGATCCAGAGGCTTGTCGATGCCATCAAAACAGGCCACACCCACAGGCGTCTCCGTGTCCTCGAAGGGATTTTCCAGCAGGACGGTGAAGGAGCAGAGCTTGGACTTCGGATACGGACTGTTCAGAAAGGTCTCAGGAATGATGCCCATCACCCTGGGACAGGAGGCTTGGCAACAATCGATGGCCAGTTGATAGAGGTCATCCCACCGGGTTGTGGAAAAATATCGGCCGGTGGTGTCCAACACCCCTTTTCGCTTGGCGCTGTAGTTGGCCAGATAAGGCGGATTCGTCACCACGACTGAACCTTCTGGCGCAGTCGGAATAGAAAGAAGGCTGTCATTGAAAATCCAGTTGCCAACCGGATGGATGTCGTACCCGATGACGTCGCAACCCAGAAGGCTCTTGGCGAGATCCAGCAGGTGGCCCTCCCCGACGAAGGGATCCATGACCAGAGACGGAGCCCAGGCGCGCAACTGCTCTTGCAGGTGAGGTCTGAACCAGACGTCACGTTCAGTCAAGAACCGGCCGTGGCGCACCTTGGGCCCATTGATCGAAACAAACCGATCCTTCTCCCGCGAAACCAGCATTCGGGGGGCATTGGGCGGTGTTTCCGATTCCGGAAAGAGGTTCATGGGCGACTGGCTTCCTGGCGGGTGAGAGCTGTGGCGAGCAGGTTCAATGGTGAGAATAGCATTCCGAAGCTTCCGCCGAAGCGCGTTGGAAGGGCCATAGGGCCCTGCCCCGGGATGGCCAAAATGATCGCCCCGGGAAAACCAGGTTGAGTCAGGCACCAGGCCCGCCCCGCATTCTTTCTTGGCTCCCACCCGCCAGGGCCGGAGCCCAGGCTGGCCGCCGTCGCGGCCCGTGCGAATTCTAAAACACACTCTAAGCCGGCGCCTTGGTCGCCTTCCTCGCCTCCACCACCTTGTCCGCATCGCGGCCGACGAGTTCCTGCAAGTGGTGGAAGGCCCAGGTGAAGGAGCCGACGCCCATGGTGAGGCTGCGGAGCTCGACGATGACGTCGCTCATCTCGGCCTGGGGGATGTAGGCGGAGACGATATCCCAGCCGTTCCAGCCGGGCTTGGCGTCGAAGCCGAGTACCTGGCCGCCGCGGCGGCCTGTCACGAGCCGCTGGGCCTTGGGTGTGAACTCACTGGGAACACTGATGTGGACCTCGGAAATGGGCTCCAGCAGCACCGGGTGGCAGACGGGCGCGGCTTCGGTCATGCCGACGCGGGCGGCGGTCTTGAAGGCCATGTCGGAGCTGTCCACGGTGTGGTAGCTGCCATCCACCAGGGCCACGTGGATATCCACCACGGGGAACCCCAGGGGACCTCGCTTCATCCAGTCCACGACACCATGCTCGACGGCACCGAAGAAGTTCCTGGGCACCACGCCGCCGACGATGCGCTCCTCAAATTCGAAGCCCGTGCCCCGTGGCAGGGGCTTGATCTCCAGCCACACGTCGCCGAACTGGCCATGGCCGCCGGTCTGGTGTTTGTGGCGGCCGTGAACCTTGGCTGCCTTCGTGAAGGTCTCACGGTAGGGAACCATGGGTGGGTGCTGCTGCACGTCGAGGCCGAAGCGGCTCTTGAGGCGGTCCAGCGAACACTTGAGGTGAACCTCGCCCTGGCCCCACAGGATGCGCTCCTGCGTTTCGGCGTTCTGCTCGACTTTGAGGGAGGCATCTTCCTCGCACAGCTTCTGCAGCGCCGTGGACAGCTTCACGTCGTCGCCACTCTTGGTGGTGTGCAAGCTGAGGGCCAGCATGGGCTGGAGCGGCTCCGGCCATGTCAGCGCGACCTTGACGGAGGGTGTGAGTCCCTCGCTGGTGTGCACCTCGTCCATGCGGCCCAAGGCGGCGACCTCGCCGGCTGTGGCCTTCTGCTGCTTGATCTGCTGGGCACCGAACAGCTTGTTGATGCCGCTCACGCGGTTGCCCGCCAGGGAGACACCATCGACCACCTCGCCGCGCCACACGCGGGAAAGGCTCAGCTTGCCCACATGCGGGGCGTGGACCGTCTTGAACACCTGCACCAAAGTGTCCTTGCCCTCGGGGATGCCCAGCCGTGCGGCCGTGGCATCCACCCGGGGCGCCTCGTCGCAGAGGGCCTGGAACAGGCGCCGCACCCCGGTGTCCTGGTCGGCGGATCCAAAGAAAACGGGCACCAGCAAGTCATCCCGAACGTCATTGGCCAGATCCTCGGAAACCTCCTCCAGCGAGGGCACCACATCGCCCAGCAGCTCCTCCATGAGATGGTCATCGAAATCCGCGAGCCTCTCCAGCATGATCTGGCGGGCCTCGCGCTCCTCGGGCAGCACGGAATCCGGCAGCTGCTTCAGATCTGCGTCCTTGCCAGCTTCGTACGCATAGGCGTGTTCGCTGATGAGGTCCACGTATCCCGTGATCTGGTCGCCTTCCCGGATGGGAATTTCCACGAGCACCAGGGGCCGCTCGGAGATCACCTGCAGGGCGTTGAGCACATCCTTCAGCCTCCCGGCGGTTCCGGCGGCCTCCATCTTGTTGATGAACAGCACATGGGGAATCTTGTGGTCATCCAGGAACTTCAGGGCGGGCGCGGCCATCAGCGCGCGGGCAGGATCGGGATCGCACACCACCACCGCGATGTCCGCGGCCATGAGGGCGTGGACCGTCTCCTGGCGGAATTCGACGGATCCGGGGCAATCGATGAGCGTCCAGTTCTCACCCTGGTAGGCGCAGGCCGCGAGGCTGGCCTCGACGCTCATCTGACGTGCTTTCGCTTCCAGGGAAGCATCGCCGACGGTGTTGCCCTCCTTGACGGAGCCCTTGCGCGGCAGGGCGCCTGCCACGAAGAGAAGGCTCTCCATCAAGGAGGTCTTTCCGGAGAGGTAGGGGC
>Ga0315270_10000091_pt1 | contig 48584 bp, 48 predicted proteins | sample C1_bottom_MG_FD_204932 | JGI IMG/M metagenome (GOLD analysis project Ga0315270, IMG submission 204932) | Sediment microbial communities from Yellowstone Lake, YNP, Wyoming, USA - C1_bottom | ecosystem: Environmental > Aquatic > Freshwater > Lake > Sediment | place: USA: Wyoming | collected... | reverse complement strand
GGCTGGGTAACTTTCCATTCGCGCATTTCAGGACTACTCAATGGCGACCATTCGACATCGGTGATACCGACACCTTTGTTTTGATCGTGTCCGCCAATCACATATGCGGCGGAGCCCCATTTTTTTAAGCCGTTCACGTAACGGGGCATGAGCATGGTTTTTGGCTCAAGCTGCCACTCCCCCACACTGCCATCCGGCCTGAATTCGGCGCGCTCGACTGTATCCAGAAGTGCGCCACCAAAACCTCCAAAAGCAAAAAGGGCAGTTTTAGTCGCTATGATCTTGCTGCATCGACGTGCCACATTCATCTGGTTTTTCTCTGTCTCCCAAGGGCCTAATGAACCGTTCGGCAGAATACGTGCACGCTCGGCGCTACGCAGTAAGTTATGTCCATTCGGACCATTGCCGCCGCCAACCACATAGATAAAACCATCGTGTATGACGGCATCGATAAACCCGCGCGCTTCTTTCAGGCGGGGCCCAGATTGCCAGGGACCCAGGGACCCATCTTTTTTAATCTTGGCAAATTCGGTCGTGTCGAGAAAATCTCTGCCGTCGACACCACCGATTAAAAACAAAGTGTCATCAACTGCAACTATCGCAGCTCCGGCCCGTGGTACAGCAAGCGGGGAAGCTTCTTTCCAATCCGGAACCCAAAGTTTATTTTGCGTGCTGCATGCGGACAAAATGCAGAACAGCGCAAGAACTAATATTTTGTTCATGACAGCCTTTACGATTATGATCATGCGCAAGTGTAACTGACTTTTTTCGCGAGGTTAACACGGTTGCATATCGCGGTGGTTTTGTCTTGAATAAACAAGGGATAGCCAAGGCGATACTGGGTAAATTCAGGAATGTAGAGGGGAAAATTGACAACAATTGGTATTGATTGCGGCGTACAATTAAAAAATGAATGCATCAATTATTGGTAAAGTGGCAATGAATGCTCCAGCGCCAGAATCTTCCAGTCAACTTCGCGCACGCAAAACATCCGACCAGCTGCCCACAGCGGAAAAAGTGGTTATTTCCGGAGTTCCTCTTCGGATCAAGGGATTCCTTGCATTTGCCGCAGTCGTAATCTATGCCGTGCTTCTCACCACTTATACTTTTGATAAAAAAACAGAACTGGTGAGCGAATTCGAGCATCTGCAGAATCTTTACAGGGTCGAAGACGATTTCAGGCAGGTTGATGCAGCCGTACTTCACATCGTCATGGCGGTATTTCTCAACTCGAACACGAGTGATCAGGAAGCGGGGGTGCAACGCTTCAGGGAAAATTTCGGCCTGCTCAAACAAAAGAACGCCGAGCTGGCTGCGCGCCTCCCCTCAGCCAGCCTTAACCTTGCCGGCATCGAGCAAGCCATGGCACTAGCCAGTGCGCACTCCTCCTCCACTAGCCTAGCCGTGATGAATTCCGAATTGCTTAAGGTCAAGATCGATATCACCCAGCACATTGATGAATTGCGGCAAGAACAAAAGGCAACAGCGGAACATTTCCACATGCAATGGGATTCGGCTGCGCTTGCATCGTTGCTGTTCGGATTGATCGGACTACTACTGCTTGGCACGATCATCGGATTGTTTTTTTCGCGACTCACCAACGATTTGCACATCCTGAAAGCGCGCGCGCTGGGCATCATCAACGGTGAGCGCAACGCCCAGAATACCGTAACCCGCAACGATGAGGTAGGAGGATTGATGCAAGCGGTGAACCAGATGGCCAGCGCTTTGGACGAACGAGAAAAGGAGCTGGTCATCGCGCGCCAGAAATTCTTCCATCAGGAAAAAATGGCGGCCATAGGCGCACTGGCCGCCGGCGTGGCTCATGAGATCGGCAATCCTATTGCTGCCATGTCCGGCGTATTGCAGGAAATGGTTGACACGCAGGCTCCGAAACAATTCAATAACGATGGGGGCGATAAACTGGGCATGTTACAAACACACATTCACCGCCTTTCCGCAATCACGCGCGAAATATCCGAGTTCTCCGCGCCCCAACCAGTGGAGCGCATGCTGCTTGACCTGAACGGGCTGGTGCGTACGACTGCCGGACTGATGAGTTATGACAAACGAATGCAGGGAGTGAACTTGATACTTCATCTGGACAGCCAGCTACCGGCGATTTACGGGGTAGCCGACCAGCTCACGCAAGTCATAATGAATCTGCTGATCAATGCTGCTGATGCTCTGGTGTCAACAGTTGATCGTGCGCAAGAGATCGTTATACAAAGCGAGGTGATTGATGGCGATGTATACCTCTTGGTAACTGACAATGGTTGCGGCATGGACCGAGATACACTCAACCGCGCATTCGAGGCCTTCTTTACCACTAAAAGTCGTGGCACCGGGTTAGGTTTGTCACTTTGCTATTCCATCATAACCGGACATGGCGGGACAATTGAAATCGACTCGACTCCAGATCAAGGAACACGTGTGCAGGCAACCCTCCCACTACCCGCCAATGACGGAGGCGATACGTTATGACATCACTACAACTACTGGTTGTGGACGACGAGCCCGCGATCCGCCAAGTGGTTTCAGCCCACTTGCGCAGGGCTGGATATGAGGTGGAACAGTCAAGCGACGGCGAATCAGCCATGGAAAGACTCGCCAAAGGTGACATCGATATCGCCTTGTGCGACATCAAACTGCCGAAGCTTAGCGGTATCGAACTGTTACGTCAGGCACGCGCGGCCGGAATCGATACCGCATTCATCATGATGACCGCATTCGCCTCCGTCGATACGGCAATCGAGGCGATCAAGGCAGGGGCGTCCGACTACATGATCAAGCCCCTCAATAACGAGGAATTGCTGCATCGCTTGGCCAAGGTGGGCGATCTGCGCGGGCTGCGCGCAGAGAATCGCGTGCTGCGCAGGCTGGTGCTGGGCGTCAACGAGGAAGTATTCAGTTTCAATTCTCCCTCCATGCGCGAGATGGAGCATATGGCTGCAAAGGTATCGCCAACCAACAGCACTGTTCTAATCACCGGCGAGAGCGGCACCGGAAAAGGTGTAGTCGCACGATTGATCCACCAGCAAAGCACTCGCGCCGAGGGGCCTTTCATACCTGTCAACTGCGGTGCAATTCCGGAAAACCTGGTAGAGAGCGAGTTTTTCGGCCACACCCGGGGTGCTTTTACCGGTGCCGATAAAGCCAGAAAGGGGTTATTCCTGGAAGCGGATGGAGGAACTATTTTTCTGGACGAGGTCGGCGAGTTACCCCTCGCGCTGCAAGTAAAACTTTTGCACGTGATCGAACACAAGGAAGTTCGCCCGGTGGGCGGAGAACTTGAACGGCCCGTGGATGTGCGGATCATTGCCGCCACTAATCGCGATTTGGGTGAAATGGTCGCTCAAGGTTTGTTTCGTGAAGATCTCTTCTTCAGACTCAGCGTGTTCCACATCTTCGTGCCGCCGTTGCGTGAGCGGCGCCAGGATATCCCCGCACTGATCAGATTCCTTATCACTCGCAACACACGACGTATCGGCATTGACGCGCAGGATGTCTCGCTTGACCCTGGCGTCGAGGAGCTTTTATTAAATTATGGCTGGCCAGGCAATGTGCGGGAGTTGGAAAATATAATCAACCGCGCACTTATTCTGGCAGATGGCGGTCATATCTCGCTTGCCGATCTGCCGCCGCAAATATCCCAAACCCTTGCTTCATCGCCCCAGTCATATGACAACTTGCCGCTTTCCGGTACGTTACGCGAGCAAGTGCGTAAATATGAGGCGTCCATCATACTCCGCACAATCGAAGAGACCGGTGGGGATCGTCGCGCCGCTGCACAGAAACTCGATATCGGTTTATCCAGCTTGTACCGTAAACTGGAAGAGATAGAGGAGCAAAAGATACTGCCTGAAGGACCCCATGCCCGCCATGAAGTGCGCAATGGCTAACTAATCTGCGCTAGGCTTGCGGCGCAGAATCAGTCTTTGATACACTGAACACCGGTATATTCATACCATCGAGATTGATCAATAGAAAGCCATATTTGAATCAGTGTCACTTTGCGTAAAAATTTCATGCCATTGAGTTTTGGATGTATTTAGAATTTACAAGCACACCCTAAATTGATTAACGGGAGATTATTGCGATGAGTAGTAGAAGCCTGTCATTCTGGATCGGCATTTTGGCGTTCAGCATGCTGCCGTCGATTGTACTCGCCGATCCCGTAGAAGATCTGGCATTGGGGAATGCGGCCTTCGACAAGGAGGACGTGATCGCAGCTATGGCATATTTCACCAAAGCTGCCGAAAAAAATTATGCCCCTGCGCAAGTACGCCTCGGGGAACTGCTGGATTCGTCCGAATATGACAAGGAAGCGGCCGAGTGGTATCGGAGGGCTGCCGAGCAAGGCTATGCCCCCGGCGAATACGCTCTGGGACACATGTATGCCATCGGTGAGGGAGTTGAAAAAAATAACGAAAGAGCGTTATACTGGTTCAAACGAGCCTCGGCAAAAAATCATTTACTCGCTGTAAAAACGCTGGCACAAGCATATCGAAAAGGTGAGTTAGGACTGGCGATAGACCTCGATAAAGCCAAGCCATATGAGGACAATGCTAACATTTTGGAGGCTACAGCCAAAAGGGCGGAAGCCAAGAAAGCGGCAGATTTAAACAAAAAAGGAGCAGGAAAATGATCGAGCGAACTGAATTATTACAAACTGGGCGTGCCAAGTTGAGTATTTTCCTTGCTTTCATTCTCCTGGCCCTGGTTTCAGGCTCCTCTTATGCTGCGGATCCTGTCAAAGGGGGCCGGTTTTATGCCACGCAATGCGCGTCATGCCATGGCGCTACCGGTACCAGTGCCATGCCAGGCACGCCAAGCTTCGCCAAGGGCGAGCGCATGATGCAACCTGACATGGTATTGATGTCCTCCATCAAGGCAGGGAAAAATGCAATGCCAGCCTATCGTGGGATATTAAGCGACACGGATATTCTTGATGTGATCGCCCATCTGCGCACTTTGCACTGACACTTGTCGCCTTCACAGGGGGCTCTCAGCTACCCCCCATTTGATCTTCCCAAAATTTATGCACAACTCGATTTTTGCCCTGCTTCTTGCATTTCCTATCTTCTTTTCCGGTAGTGCCGATGCCGCCGAAACAAAATCTTCTGCCGATGCGTTCCCGCGCGTGATAGATACATTTGAGGTTGGCGAAAACGTCAATGTGCGCGCACTCACAGTAGAACCCAAAAAGAATGCCCTGTGGGTGGGCACCTCTGTCGGCGTTCATGAGATTGACCTCACTACCAACAAAGTACGCAACACTTTTACTCGCGACAGCGGCTTGGCCAATGAATATGTGTTCGCCATAGGTCTGGATAAAGATGGCTACAAATGGTTCGGTACCAACGCCGGAGGCGCTTCGCGCTATCGCGACGGCAAGTGGAAGACCTATTTCCCGATGCACGGGCTAGCTGACTACTGGGTTTATTCTTTCGCCAACCAGAACAACGGCGATGTGTGGATAGGCACATGGGCGGGTGTCAATCGGGTCGACCGGCGCACCATGAAATTCACCACCTATTTGAAAGAGTTGATCAACGAGTGGGTCTATGGCATCGCAGTGGATAAACAAGACCGCGTCTGGTTCGGCACGGAAGGCGGCGTTTCCATGTATGACGGAAAAACATGGCGCTCCTGGAGCCACAAAGAAGGATTGGGCGCGCCCAACCTGAACAAGCTTCCAGCAAGTCCGAACACAGGCCTTGGAACGCGCTCACGTCATGACCTGAGCATGCTGTCAGGTGGCGGTCAAATGACGTACAACCCCAGTTATGTTTTTGCACTCCAGATCACGCCAGACCAGTCCGTATGGGCTGCCACTTGGGGCGGTGGAGTGAGTCGCTTCGACGGCACACGTTGGCATAACTACACCGCCAAAGACGGTTTGGCCGGCGATATCGTTTATAGCATCGCTCAAGAACCCAACGGCGTACTCTGGTTTGGAACCAACAACGGCATCAGCCGGTATGATGGAAAAAAATGGCACAACTACGACAAGAAAGCTGGCCTGCTGGAAGACAATGTATATGCTTTGGCGGTGGCTCCAAATGGAGACATCTGGGCAGGCTCGAGACGCGGCGTAACTCGCATCGGTCGATAGATGAGATTATTGAGTGTGGGCTTTTATCAAAGTTTGTACCGGCAATTTTTAGAGGTTCTCTTTAGGAGATTATTGAATGCAGTTGAATGTTAAATCGGTACTTGCAGTTGTAGTCGTCGTAGCCGGTTTGGCCGCGGGAATTTACGCCTTAAGAACAAAACAAGCCCCAACAACCCCGACACAAACAGCGGGGACACTTCAGCCCGGCGCAGTGATGCCGCCCGGTCATCCACCGGTGAGCCGCGGAAATCAACCATCAGGGACACCAGGGGTGCCACAACCCGATTTGATGTCGATGTCACCCGTTCACCCTCCCGTCGATCAGGGAGGCTTGACGGAAAGCCAGCGAACAGGGAAAGCTCATCTGGATTCAAATGCCAAGTTTACCCACTTCCGTGTTGGCAACAGCAACGTAAAATCTATTTACATTGATGGCAAAATCACATGGGTCGGCACGTCGTCTGGCGTGATCCGCTACGATACCAGCAACGATGATTTCCGCCTGTTTGATAACTCCAACGGCTTGCTTTCCAATGGCGTATTTTACGTAACCAAATTGAATGGCCGCATCGTGGCAGGCACCTATGGCGGTGGCTTATCCCTTTACAACGAGGCGCAAAATAAGTGGGAAAACATAAATGTGCCCAATGGTCTGGCGGACGCCTTTGTTTATGGTGTGATGAAGGCTGATAACGGGGATATATGGATCGCAACCTGGTCTGGTGCCAATCGCATTCGCGGTGGCAAGTTGGAAGATCGCTCCAAGTGGGACGTGTACACAGTGGAGAACACGAAAGGTGGCTTACCCAACGACTGGGTCTATGGTGTCACCCAAGGCAAGAACGGCGAGATCTGGTTTGCCACCGAAGGGGGGCCTGCGCGCTTCAAGGATGGTAAATGGGAAAACTGGAATCATGACAAAGGCATAGGTGCGCCTTTCGAGGCAGTGAAGAACGACCCCCAGTTTGGCAATGACCCGGGCAAGTTCTCCAGTCATCACGCCCAACAATCCAAGGAAATGGGACTGGAAGGTGTAGGTGTTGCTTACAACCCCAATTACATCATCTCCATGGCGGTGGATCGCAATGGTGTGGTGTGGGCTGGGACATGGGGTGCGGGATTAGCTCGCTTCGACGGAAAAAAATGGCGCAACTACACCATGGCTGACGGCCTGCCGGGAAATCACATCTTCGCACTACACGAGGATCCAACTGGGAAATTGTGGATCGGTACCAATAATGGGCTGGCCAGCTTCGAGGGCACCAAGGTCAAGGTCTTGACTACCGCAGATGGACTGTTTTCAAACACTATATTTTCCATGGCAACCGGGCCGGACGGCAGCAAATGGCTGGGCAGCTTCGGCGGCGTGACGCACCTAGCCGCAGCCCAGAAGTAATTTAGGGCATCCTTACGTATACACAATAAAAAAGGCGCATGATTTTTCATGCGCCTTTTTCTTGCGCATCGCACCCTATGTCTGCTCTTTTGACCAGGAATCTTTCAGCGTGACGGTGCGATTGAACACCGGCTTATCGCCCGGCTTGTGGTCGTGCCGGTCTGTACAGAAATAACCAAGCCGCTCGAACTGATAGCGTGTTTCAGGCAGAGCATCGCTGACGCAAGCCTCGACCCAACCCTGCTTCACCGTCAACGAATCCGAATTGAGATATTTACAGAAATCGATATCCTTATCCGCATCCGGCTCAGGCACATTGAACAACCGGTCATACAAGCGAAATTCAGCACGCAGCGCATGCATACACGACAACCAGTGAATGACGCCCTTTACCTTGCGGCCCACGGGATTCTTGCCCAGAGTTTCTGAATCGATCGAACAGCGCAATTCGATCACGCTGCCGCCAGCATCCTTGATCGCCTCATCACAACGCAGCACATAGGAATAGCGCAGCCGCACTTCACCTCCCAATGTCAGTCTTTGCCATCCATTCGGCGGGTTCTCACTGAAATCATCCGCCTCGATCCAGATTTCCTTACCGAACGGAACGAGCCGCGCGCCGAATTCGGGATGATTCGGATGAAATCCGGCTTCGCGCGCTGTGGTTTGCCCTTCCACGAAATTCGTCACCACCACTTTCAGCGGCCTGATCACGGCCATCACGCGTGGCACCCGGCTCTCCAGATCATCGCGTATGGCAGATTCAAGTACTGTCATATCCACCGTGTTGTCGCTCTTGGAAATCCCGATACGTTTTGCGAATTCTCGTATACCCTCCGGGGAATAACCGCGGCGACGCATGCCGATGATGGTGGGCATGCGCGGATCATCCCAGCCGGACACCTGCCCCTGATTCACCAATTGCAACAACTTGCGCTTGCTGGTGATGGTGTAGTGCAATTCCAGTCGTGAAAATTCAATCTGCTGCGGATGGCAGGGAATCGTGATGTTATCCAGCACCCAGTCGTAGAGAGGGCGATGATCCTCGAATTCCAGCGTGCAAAGCGAATGGGTGATGCCTTCCAGCGCATCGGAAATACAGTGTGTGTAGTCGTACATCGGGTAGATGCACCACTTGTCGCCAGTGCGTATGTGGTGCACGCGGCGGATACGGTAAATCGCCGGATCGCGCAGATTGATATTGCCCGAGGACATATCTATTTTGGCGCGCAACACGCGACTGCCATCGGCGAATTCGCCGGCGCGCATTCGTGCGAACAAGTCCAGATTCTCAGCCACACTGCGCTCGCGATATGGGCTGTTCTTGCCAGACTGCGTCAGCGTACCGCGATATTCGCGCATTTGTTCAGGGGTAAGATCATCTACGTAAGCCAATCCCTTGTTGATCAATTCGATGGCGTATTGATACAGTTGCTCGAAATAATCCGATGCCCAGCGCACCTCGCCGTTCCACTGAAAACCCAGCCAGCGGACGTCGTCCTGGATGGACTGCGCATACTCCTCGCTTTCTTTTTCGGGATTTGTATCGTCGAAACGCAGGTTGCACTTGCCCTGATAATCCTGCGCCAGACCGAAGTTCAGGCAAATTGATTTGGCGTGGCCGACATGCAGATATCCATTTGGCTCTGGCGGAAAGCGCGTGACGATATTGGTATGCTTTCCGCTCGCCAGATCGGCATCTATGATAGAGCGAATGAAATTTGAGGCGACTGGTATTGGCGTGCTGCTCATGCTGTGTTGTTCTCGGTTTTTATGGGATTGACGATATGCGCGGGGGATTTTACCTGAAAACACAGAAACTAAAGAGCGAGGCGGGTTTCGTAGAGAACATGCGCACTGTTTTTTTAACCGCGCCCCGCTGCACAGTCTTCATTCCTGGGTTGACATAAGCTGTGAAAATACGTGGGTTATTTGGTAGAATCTGCATTAACTTGAACAAATTCGCACGCCGTTGGCGTATCACTCCGAAACCGAACCAGGATGATTCTTTTTAACCGTCTCCATCATCATGTCGCGCTGCTCACAGGTGCGTTGCTGTTCTGCGCCTGCCAGGTCGCAAATGCTGATGACATTGTATCCACCAACAAGCTCGATGACGCAAAAGCACGATTCAATAAAGGTCTTATACTCACCGAACAAGGCAAGACCGCTGATGCCATCCAAATATTCTCTGCTCTGACTAAAGATTATCCCGAGCTACCTGAACCCTACAACAATCTTGCAGTACTGTATGCCAACCAAGGTCAATATGACCTTGCCAAACAGTCACTGGAAATGGCGATGCGCACCCACCCCAGTTATGCCACCGCTCACAAGAATCTCGGCGACATCTATGGCAAGATGGCCAGCCAGGCTTATGACCGTGCGTTGCAACCAGACCGCAGCAGCAGCACAACACAAACCAAGCTGGCGATGATCCAGGAGTTGTCAGCAAGTGGCTCTCGCATCAAGGAAGCCTCCGCGCACGTCACACCTTCCCCGGTCAAGACAGCCGTAACGACACCAGTCGTTGTGGCCGCGGATAAAGCCACCCCCGCTCAAACCTACTCAGCCGCCCCAAGTCCAGAACCCGCATTCAAAGTGGATGAAAGCAAAATGGCCAAGGAGGCCGTAATTGCTTGGGCTGCCGCATGGTCAGCCAAGAATACTGCCGCATATTTGTCATTTTATGCCGCAAATTTCAAGACTCCGAAAGGCGAAACCCGCGCAGCTTGGGAAGCTGCCCGTAAGGAACGCATCAGCACCCCAAAATTCATCCATGTTGAAGTACAGATTTCGGCCGTACAACCAATCGATATCAACCATGTCGCCGTTAAGTTTCGCCAGTCCTACAAAGCTGATCACATGAAGGTTTCCAGCAACAAAACCCTGTTGATGGTAAAAACCGGCGGAAAGTGGCTGATCCAGGAAGAGCGTGCCAGGTAAAGCCATGTCGATCCCAACACTGATCTCCTTGTTGCTGTGCAGCTTGCTGGTACAAACCGCGCTCGCTGAGCCGCGTCAAAATAGCAGCACAGAAGCGCAACTGGTTAAAAGCCTGCAAGCCATCAATAACAACCACCTCGACATCGCACTCACCGAAGTGGATAACTTGTTGCTCACCAAACCAAATTTCAAGCTGGCGCAATTGGTCAAGGGAGATCTGCTGATGGCTCGTGCCGGAGCGATCAACGATATCGGCAGTTCAGCGAACGCGCCCCGCGACCAGATCGAAGACTTGCGCGACGAAGCGCGTGTGCGCTTACAGCGAGTGCTTGCCCAATCCGATGCCAAACTCAAGCCGCGCTTCCTTTGGCAAATGGATCAGCAACAGAAGTACGCACTGGTGGTGGATACTAGCCGTTCCTCGCTGTTCGTCTATGAAAATGTGAGTGGCGAGCCGCGCTATGTCACCGATTTTTACGTCACTCTCGGCAAGCTAGGCACCGATAAATACTCCGAGGGCGACCAGCGCACCCCGATCGGCGTGTATTTTGTAACTGCGGAATTGCCCAGGAAACAGCTCGCCGATTTATATGGCAACGGTGCATATCCGCTCGATTATCCGAACGAATGGGATCGTAAAAACAAACGTGCCGGAAGCGGAATCTGGCTGCATGGCACACCCAAAGAAACCTATAGCCGCCCTCCGCGCGCCAGCAACGGCTGCGTGGTACTGACCAATGATGACCTGAACAAGCTGACCCCTTATCTTCAGGTTGGCATCACACCCGTCATCATCACCAATCAGATGGATTGGAGCAACGAACAAGACCAAAGCGAGCGTGTAGTACTGCAGCAGGAAGTCGAACAATGGCGCAAGGATTGGGCTAGCCTCGACACCGAGGAATACCTCAAACATTACTCCCGCGATTTTTCCAGCGGCAGCATGGATTATGCATCCTGGGCAAAACAAAAACAGCAGGTGAACAGCGCGAAATCATGGATCAAGCTCAACCTTTCCAAGGTCAGTATGTTCGCCTACCCGGCGCAATCCAATCTGGTGGTAGTCGATTTTGAACAGGACTACAGCAGCAATAATCTGTCCAATAAAATGAAGAAACGCCAATACTGGATCAAGCAAGACAACCGTTGGAAAATCATCTACGAAGGAGGCTCTTAACATGAAACAACTTTTCACCGCACTGTTCGCACTGCTGCTGTGCTGCACAATGCAATCTTCCCACTCTTCAACTCAAGGAAATCAACCCATGGTCAAACTGCACACTAACAAAGGCATCATCACCCTGCAACTGGACGCTGAAAAGGCGCCAAATAGCGTGAAGAATTTTCTCGACTACGTGAACAGCGGATTTTACAGCGGCACTATTTTTCATCGTGTGATCGGCAACTTCATGATCCAGGGCGGCGGCTTCGAGGCCAACATGCAACAAAAGAAAACCAATGCACCAATCAAGAATGAGGCTGCCAATGGCCTGAAGAACGACAACTACACCATCGCGATGGCGCGCACCGGCGATCCGCATTCCGCTACCGCGCAGTTCTTCATCAACGTCAAGGACAACGGCTTCCTCAACTACCCCGGGCAGGATGGATGGGGCTACTGCGTGTTCGGCAAAGTAGTTGAAGGCAAGGAAGTAGTCGACGCGATACGCAGTGTGAAGACTGGCAACCGCTCCGGGTTTTCGGATGTACCGCTGGAAGATGTCATCATCACCAAAGCGGAAGTCGTGAAGTAATCCAGACAACGGCGCTTCAGGCGCCGTTTTAATTTATGCCCCACACCCTGTTCATCTCCGATCTGCATCTCAGTGCTGACCACCCGCACAGCATAGCGACGTTCCAGCACTTCATGGCCACACTCGCGCCGCAAGCTGAAGCGCTATACATCCTCGGCGACCTGTTCGAATACTGGGCGGGCGACGATGACCGCCACGACCCTTTCCATGCCACCGTGGTAAGCGCATTGCATGGCCTCACAGCACATGGTGTCAAAATCCATTTGATGCATGGCAACCGCGACCTGCTGATGGGCAGTGCGCTGGCACAGGCTGCCGGAGCAACCCTGCTGGACGACCCGACCCTGATCGACCTGTATGGCACACCGACGTTGCTCAGCCACGGCGACAAGCTGTGCACCGACGATGTCGAGTACCAGAAATTTCGCACTCAGGTTAGAGATGCAGAATTCCAGAAGAACTTCCTGGCCCAGCCGCTCGCGGCACGCAAAGCCTATATAGAAAAACTGCGCCAGCACAGCATCACGGCAAAACAGGACAAGGACAACGCGATCATGGACGTGAGCAACGATGCGGTCGCCGCGCTGTTGCGCGAATACCGCTACCCGCGCCTGATACATGGCCACACCCACCGCCCCAAATGCCACGAACATGTGGTGGATGGGCACCAATGCGAACGCTGGGTGCTAAGCGACTGGGATCAAAAGGCATCAACCTTGCGCTGCGACGCTCAAGGATGCGAGGCCATCAGTTTTTGATTTTTTTCTTCGGCAGGCACAAGTTTTCGCAAGGCTCGCCATCACCATCGCTATCCAGCGATTTGACACCGCACTGCGTCAGGTAATGTTTAGCCTCTTCACAAGAGACCATCTCCGAGCAATGTTTCTTTTTGCCACAGTTCGTGCCGGTGGCTGCCTGTAATTCAGTTGCCGATGGGTTGCCCACACCATGAGTCAATGTGCCGGGATGCAGCTTGCGCCATTGCCAGGGTGGGGTGGGGTCACTCTGCCCCCATAAACCGCGCGGTGCTTCCATAGCCTCATGTTGCAAAGCAACCAGAGTTTTATTGCTGTGGAAGTTGGAATATTCCCACGCCATGCCTCGGCGGATCTGTTCTGCATTCACATCCAACCCACTCACGCTGAGATGCGCGACCATACGGCCATATTGATCCATGGTCTGACTGACAAATTTCACTTGTTTACCCATCACCAAGCCGGATAGCGATTGCATGGAAGCCGTGCCAAAGGGCTGGGCTTTTTCCGGCGCATCGATTTCAGCCAGGCGAATCTTTAACAGCCCGCTGGTGCGCACGACCAGTACCGTATCTCCGTCCAACACCTCGATCACCTTGGCGGTGAACTCTTCGCTGTGCGCAAACCCGCTTATGCAAAACAGCACGGCACAGATCAATTTTATGGCGAAATTTTTCATGGCAGTGCACTCTTGATCAAGGCCATGCATAGCAATGTATAACCGGCAGCGAGCAGGTCGTCGAACATCACGCCCAACCCGCCATGCCAGTTACTGTCAAAATAACGTATCGGCGGTGGCTTGTAGATATCGAAAAAACGGAACAGCACGAAAGCCAGCAGCGACCATTCCCAACCGGATGGCGTAAAGAACAATACCAGCATGAAGGCTACCACCTCATCCCAGACGATGCCGCCGTAATCGGCCACACCCAATCTTTTGCCGGTAATGTCGCACACCCAGATTCCCAACAAAAATGCCAGTATCAACACGAACAAAAACAGTTGGTCCGACAACAACGGCGCAAGCAACCAATACAACGGGAATGCGGCCAGGGTACCGAACGTGCCCGGCGCCTTGCACGCCAAGCCGCTGCCGAACCCGAAGGAAATCAAGTGCGCGGGGTGGCTGAACAAAAACCGCCAGGACGGCTGGATCAACAGCTCATCGTGCGAGATCGATTCATCTGAAGTGGTCATAGCCGCCGGCCCCTGTATCAATTGGTAAACCCTCCGCATCGTGCACGATGCAGCCCTGCCCTGCAACGATTCTCCCGATGCGCGTCAATGGCAAACCGAGTTGTGCGGCGATGCGCGACACATCAGTATTTCGAACAGCGGGGGCGGTAAAGCACAGTTCGTAATCGTCGCCGCTGGACAGGACACATTGCTTGCCCAACGGCAGTTGCAAATATGAACGCAAGACCGAAGACGCCGGCAATGAATCGAACTGAATCTCCGCGCCAACATTCGAACACTCCAATATGTGTCCCAGATCAGCCAGCAGCCCATCGGAAATATCGATCGCACTGTTCGCAATGCCACGCAACGCCAATCCCAATGCGACACGCGGCTGCGGCTGATGCAGGGCTGGGGCACAGGCGGCAAATTCGGCCTCACTCAAAGCGATGTACTGTTGCAGATGCGCCAGCGCCAGCCCGGCATCGCCCAGCGTGCCCGACACCCAAACAACATCGCCGGTCTGCGCACCGCCGCGTAGTAGCGCCGCTTCTTGCGGGACCTCGCCCATGATGGTCACGCACAGATTCAGCGGCCCGCGCGTGGTATCGCCGCCGATCAGCTCCACGCCATACTGCTGCGCCAAGGCGAAGAAGCCCGCGCTGAATTTTTCCAGCCACGCTTCATTTTCTTCGGGCAGCGCGATCGCCAGTGTCGCCCAGCGCGGCTGCGCGCCCATCGCCGCCATGTCAGACAGGTTCACTGCCAATGTTTTATGTCCCAGCAGGTATGGGTCGGCATCCGCAGAAAAATGCGTGCCACTCACCAGCATATCGGTAGATACGGCCAGCTCCATGTCGGGAGAGATGCGCAGCAACGCTGCATCGTCGCCCACGCCCAACTCTGCGCTGGGCGTAGCGCGGGTAAAGTAACGGCGGATCAGGTCGAATTCCGACATACGGAATCGTTTGGGTTATGGTTTGCCGTGCCCGGCAAATTCCACTGCGCGCAGTTGCGGCGCCAGCTTGTCGAGCACGCCATTTACGAACTTGTGGCCGTCGATGCCGCCGAAAGTCTTGGCCAACTCCACCGCCTCGTTGATGACGACTTTGTAGGGCACCTCAAGATGTTGCGACAACTCAAAGGCGCCCAGCAACAGCACCGCATACTCGACCGGACTCAACTCATCAAGCGGTCGATCGAGATGCGGCACCACCAGCGCCTCGATGTCGGCATGATGGCTCAGTACACCGCGCAGCAACTTGGAAAACAACTCGTTATCGAAGCGACCGATATTCTTTTCAGACTGTATCTGCGTTTCGATCTTTGCCACTTCGCCAGCCGTGACGCGCCATTGATAGATACCCTGCATCGCAAGTTCACGCGCGCGATGACGCGGACTCTTATTAGTGGTTTTTTTTATTTCCGTTGTCGTCTTTATAGCGCTCATTGCAGCGCCCGCAACAGGTTAGCCATCTCGATAGCTACCAGCGCAGCTTCGCTGCCCTTGACGCTCATGCGCTCGATAGCCTGCCCGTCGGTATCAGTCGTCAAGATCGCATTGGCAACTGGCACGCCGCAAGCCAGCTGCACCTCATTCACGCAGCGTGCCGATTCATTGGACACCACTTCAAAATGAAAAGTGTCGCCGCGGATCACTGCGCCGAGCGCGATCAGCGCGTCGAACTTTTCACTTTCCGCCATATGCAGCAGCGCCAGCGATATTTCCAAAGCGCCGGGCACAGTCGCCAGCGTGATGTCAGCTTCGCTCACGCCCTGCTGCACCAATTGACTGCGGCACGCACCCAGTAAGCCTTCGCACACCTCAGTATTGAAACGGCTTTGCACGATACCGATGCGCAAGCCCGCGCCATTCAGGTTTTTTTCAATTTCATTCATGCCTTGATTCTCCTCAAACTAAACAATTTGCAGGCCGGGCTATGCCCGCCATAAAACTACTCAATGTCCCGCGTAACCGACCACTTCCAGGCCGAATCCGGTCATGCTCGGCATCTTGTGCGGCGTGGCCAACAAACGCATCTTGCCCACATTCAGATCGCGCAATATCTGCGCGCCGGTACCATAGCTGCGCGGATCCCATTGCGCCGTCTGCTGGCTGCCTGCCTCCAGCGCGGCGCGCGCACGCAAATCCTGCGAAGACTCTCCGCGGTGCAGCAAAACCAGCACACCCGCCGGCGACTGGCTGATCTTGCGCAAGGCCTCATGCACACTGGTGGAGTGCGCATGATCGGTCTGCTCCAGAAAATCCAGCACCGAGAGCGGCTCATGCACGCGCACCAGCGTTTCGACTTCGCGATGGATATCGCCCTGTACCAGTGCAAGATGAGTACGCTGTGTGGTCTTGTCCACATAAGTCACCAGATCGAATTCGCCGTGCGCAGTCTGCACCTTGCGCCGCGCAATGCGTTCGACCAGCTTCTCGTGCTGGCTGCGATGTTCGATCAGATCGGCGATCGTGCCAATCTTGAGTCCATGCTGCTTGGCATACACGATCAAATCCGGCAGACGTGCCATTTCGCCATCTTCTTTGAGGATTTCACAGATCACGGAAGCGGGCGTCAACCCGGCCAGCTGTGCCAGATCGCATCCCGCCTCTGTGTGTCCCGCACGAACCAGTACGCCGCCGTTCTGCGCGCGAAGCGGAAAGATATGGCCGGGCTGCACGATGTCAGACGGCTTGGCATTCTTATCGGCGGCAACCTGAACGGTACGCGACCGATCTGCTGCCGAGATACCGGTGGTCACTCCGCTAGCCGCCTCGATGGACAAGGTGAAATTGGTCGCCAGCGGCAAGCCGTTCTCGCGCACCATCAGCGGCAAATCGATCTGCTTGCAGTGCGCCTCGGTCAACGTCAGGCAGATCAAACCCCTGCCATGCGTGGCCATGAAGTTGATCTTTTCCGGGGTGACGAATTCGGCGGCGAACACCAAGTCTCCCTCGTTTTCGCGGTCTTCTTCATCCACCAACACGACCATGCGTCCGGCGCGTATCTCTGCGATGATTTCCTGTACAGGTGAAATTCCAGTCATTTTCCTTGATCTTTCTCGGCTTGTTCAATATTGTCTTGCATCATTCGATCCACATAGCGCGCGATCAAATCCACTTCGAGATTGACGCGGCTGCCCACGCGCAATTTTTCCAAGTTCGTCTGTAACAGTGTGTGCGGGATCAGGTTCACACAGAACTCACGACCACTCACCTTATTAATGGTCAGGCTGACGCCATTGATCGTGATCGAGCCCTTGATCGCGATGAACTTTGCCAATGTCTGCGGCGCGTTAACCACCAGTTTCCAGCTTTCGCCGAGATCGGCGAACTCGACGACCTCACCCACTCCATCCACATGACCGCTGACCAGATGCCCACCCAGCCGGTCAGCCAGACGCAGCGCCTTCTCCAGATTAACCGGAGCACCGATCTCTTCCAGACCCACGGTGCAGTTCAGCGTCTCGCGCGATACATCGACGGCAAAATCAATCCCGTTCTTTTCAACCACAGTCAGGCAAACGCCATTCACCGCAATGCTGTCACCGAGCTGTACGTCGCTTAAATCCAGTGTTCGGGTCGCAATCACCAAACGCAACCCACCATCACGGTCGCTCGCCTGTTTTATGCCGCCGACATCCGCAATTATCCCACTAAACATTTTCCACCTTCGCCGTGATGCGCATATCGTTCCCGACCTGCCGCATGTCCTGCCACTTAAGATTGATGCGTTGATCCAGACTTATCAGCTCGCCCAATTGCGCCATGCCGCGCGCCCCGTCGCCCAGCAATTGCGGCGCGATATACAACACCAACTCATCCACCAGACCGGCGCGCAGCATCGCACCATTTAAGGTACTGCCTGCTTCCAGCAGCACCTCATTGCAGCCTCGCTGTGCCAGATCGCGCAGCATCGCAGGGAGATCGATTTGACCGTTTCCATCCGGCAGCACACTCACTATCGCTCCTGCTTTCTCCAGTGCCGCGATCTTTTCCTTATCTCGCACCGCGGCATAGATCACAACGTTTCCACCATGCAGCATCTGCGCGGTTAGCGGCATACGCAACTTGCTATCCAGCACCACACGCAGCGGCTGTCGCTCGCTCTCAATATCACGCACATTCAAACGCGCGTCGTCCGCCAGCACCGTACCGATACCCGTCAACACCGCACAGGAACGTGCGCGCCAAAGTTGCACATCTTTACGTGCTGCTTCGCCAGTGATCCACTGGCTGACTCCATTCGCAAGCGCGGTTCGTCCATCCAAGCTCATCGCGATCTTGCTGCGCAGCCAGGGAGTACCTCGTGTCATGCGCGAAAAAAAACCAGCATTCAATTCGCGTGCTGCACCTTCCATCAAACCACATTCAACTGCAATGCCCGCAGCGGTCAATCTTGAGATGCCTGCACCCGCAACCAGCGGATTCGGATCTTGCACCGCCACCACCACATGCAAGACACCCGCAGCGATCAGTGCATCGGCGCAAGGAGGCGTTTTGCCATGATGGCTGCACGGCTCCAATGTGACGTAAGCCGTCGCGCCGCGCGCCTTGTCTCCCGCCTCGCGCAAGGCATGCACCTCAGCATGCGGCTCGCCGGCACGCCGATGCCAGCCACTGCCCACAATCTCTCCATCCGCTACCAGCACACAGCCAACGCGCGGGTTCGGGCTGGTACTGTACAAACCCTGCTCCGCAAGACGTAAGGCCTGCGCCATCCATTCATTGTCGTCAGGCGTATACATATCGCGGTTTACTTGCTGCGCCGCGCAGGTGTTTTACGCACCGCCTCAACTGCCTCGGCAAAATCGCCGACATCCTGAAAGCTTTTATACACCGAAGCAAAACGGATATAGGCGACCTTGTCGAGCTTGAGCAATTCTTTCATCACCAGCTCGCCAACCTGACGCGACCCGATCTCGCGTTCGCCAAGGGCATAGAGTTTCTGTGTGACATGATCTATCGCCGCATCAACCAGCTCGGCAGAAACCGGACGTTTGTGCAGCGCGCGCTTGAAACTGGTGCGCAATTTACCCTCGTCGAACTCGCTGCGCATACCATTTTGCTTGACCACCTGCGGCATGCGCAATTCCACAGCCTCATAAGTGGTGAAACGCTTGTCGCATGAATAACAGCGACGGCGGCGACGTATGCGCTCGCCATCATCGCTTTCGCGGGTATCCACCACTTGGGTGTCGGGGTGCTTACAGAATGGACATTTCATCGAACACCTCTATAAATCTACTGCGCAGCCCGATTGCCGCGTCGCGTGCTCGTTCAATCCTCGCCTACCCACAGGGTATGTCTCATCATTCACTGCGCGGCTCCTTGCACTCGGGCTTGCTCGCTACGATTTCTAGAGGTGTTCCGATTGCCACCACAGCTCTTTCAAGCTCCATAAACCGGAAACTGCGTCGTCAACTTCTTCACTTCACCGATCACGCGCGCGATCACCGCATCATCGCTCGGTGCGTCAAGCACGTCGGCGATCAGGTGCGCAAGCTTTTCGGCTTCCAGTTCCTTGAAGCCGCGCGTGGTCATCGCCGGACTGCCGATGCGGATACCGCTCGTTACAAATGGTTTTTGCGGATCATTGGGGATCGCGTTCTTGTTCACAGTGATGTGCGCGCGTCCAAGCGCGGCTTCGGCATCCTTGCCGGTGATGTGCTTGGGTTGCAGGTCGACCAGAAACACATGGCTGTCGGTGCGGCCGGACACGATGCGCAGACCGCGCTCCTGCAACACCTTGGTCATCACACGCGCGTTGTCGATCACTTGCCGTTGATAGACCTTAAATTCCTTGCTGGCCGCTTCCTTGAACGCCACAGCCTTGGCCGCGATCACGTGCATCAACGGGCCACCTTGCAGCGCGGGGAAGATCGCCGAATTCAGAGCCTTCTCGTGTTCTGCCTTGGCGATGATCAGCCCGCCGCGCGGGCCGCGCAACGTCTTGTGGGTGGTGGTGGTGACGAAATCCGCGATGCCGACGGGGCTGGGATAAACGCCCGCCGCGATCAAGCCCGCGTAGTGCGCCATGTCCACGAACAGATATGCACCGACACTATCGGCGATCGCACGGAAGCGTTTCCAGTCGATCACCAGTGAGTAGGCGGACGCACCCGCGACGATCATCTTGGGCTTGTGCTCAGTGGCCAACGCCTGCACTTGATCGTAGTCGATCTCCTCCTTGTCGTTCAGTCCGTACTGGATCGCGTTGTATAGCTTGCCGCTGATATTCACCGACGCTCCGTGGGTCAGGTGGCCACCGTGCGCCAGCGACATGCCCAAAATGGTGTCGCCGGGTTTGAGCACCGACACGTATACCGCCTGATTTGCCTGCGAACCTGAATGCGGCTGTACGTTGACATACTCCGCTCCAAACAGCGCAGTGGCGCGGTCGATGGCCAGCTGCTCAGCCACATCCACATACTCGCAACCGCCGTAATAGCGCTTGCCGGGATAGCCTTCGGCATATTTATTGGTCAGCTTGCTGCCCTGCGCCTCCATCACGGCCGGGCTGGTGTAGTTTTCCGAGGCGATCAACTCGATGTGATCTTCCTGACGGCGATTTTCATCCTGTATGGCGGCCCACAATTCCGGGTCGGTGACGGCGATGGTGTTTTTGCTGGAGAACATGGCGCGGCTCCTTAATAATTGAAATCTGGAAAGGCGCGGATTCTACCATGCGGGCGGGGTTGGCCGGTAATCCGGCATCTGTAATCTCCTTGCCCTCGTGGGATAACCAATGACTTGGCTGGCGTTGTGGCCAGCCAAGTCAGATGGCTAATAGTTCCATCAGAGAGGGTTGGGGAGAGGGAATGTAACTTCGCCGGGGGTTGCCCGGCGAAGTTGACTTTTACCAAACTAAAAACGCGGCGACGTGTCGCCGCACTCCATATCACCGTCCCGCCACCGTCATGCCTTCCACCAGTATCGACCCGCACTGTTTCGACCCTTGCACCAGCAAATCGTTGCCGACCGCGACGATGTTACGGAACATGTCTTTCAGGTTTCCGGCAATGGTGATCTCCTGTACCGGATATTGGATCTCGCCATGCTCGACCCAAAAGCCCGCAGCACCGCGCGAGTAATCGCCAGTCACAGCGTTCACTCCTTGACCCAGCAATTCGGTGACCAGCAGGCCGCGCCCCATCTGCTTCAGCAGTCCGGTGAAATCCAGCTCTCCCGACTGCAAGATTAGGTTGTGATTGCCACCCGCGTTGCCGGTGGTGCGCATGCCGAGCTTGCGCGCGGAATAACTGCCTAGAAAATATCCGCGCAGCACACCGTTCTCGACGATATTGCGGCACTGGGTGCGCACACCTTCGTCATCAAAGGGGCTGGAAGCCAGGCCTTTGCGGATGTCCGGCACATCACTGATGTTGATGTGCGGCGCAAAGATCTGCTTGTCCATCTGGTCGAGAAGGAACGAGGACTTTCGATACAGGCTACCGCCGCTCACCGCACCCACTAAGCTTCCCAGCAGGCCTGATGCGATCGGGGCCTCGAACAGCACCGGCACTTGCATCGTCTCAATCTGGCGGGCGTTCAGTCGGCGCACGGTGCGCTCGGCGGCGATGCGCCCGACTTGTTGGGCGTCCATCAATTCCTTGGCATCGCGTGCTACGGCATACCAGTAGTCTCGCTCCATCGCGTCGTCCTCTCCGGCGATCACGGCACAACTCAGGCTGTGCCGTGATGTGGGAAAGCCGCCACTAAAGCCCAAACTGTTCGCGGTGATGAATTGCGCTTCGTGCAGACTGACGGTCGCACCTTCAGAATTATTGATGCGCTTATCCGCATCCAGTGCAGCTTGTTCACATTGTTTTGCCAGCTCTATTGCCGCATTGACCGGCAATTCCCACGGATGATACAAGTCCATATCGGGACAATTGCGCGCCAGCATGTCGGCATCGGGCAGGCCTGAGCAATCATCCTTGGCGGTATAGCGAGCGATCGAAAGCGCAGCGTCTACTGCGTCACGTACCGCCTGTGGCGAAAAATCCGAGGTGCTAGCATTTCCGCGATGCTGGCCGATATAAGCGGTGACGCTCAGGCCTTTATCGCGGTTGTATTCGATGGTCTCGACTTCGCCCTGGCGCACCGTGACAGACTGGCCGAAACCGACCGAAACGTCGGCAGACGCTGCCGTTGCACCGCGCTGTTTGGCATAGTCCAGCATGTCTTGTGCGATGTTGCGCAGGCTGTCGGCGGAATGGGAAAAGCGTGGAGTAGAAGTTACCAAGGCATTCATAAGCAAAGCGGATAATCAGTGAAGGCGGTATCATAGCAGCATCGCCCTTACTCATTCAAAAACGGGCTCATTAATATCCGGCCCATTCCAAAGGCCGGGCTTATTAAGGGCTAGCTCATCAAGAGCCAAGCACATTTAGGACACGACACATCACAACCATGACCAAACACAAAAAAGACCCCGGCAAGGAAGAGCCGCTGCATATTCACCTCGGCGATGATGAAGACGAGGATGCGCATGATGAAGGCGCGTTAGTCGGTGAAGAAGCACATGCGGATGCCGATGAGCATGATGACGATGGCGTCGAGGTCATCCGTCCGCATTCCCAAAATGGAACCCAGACACGCAAGGCAGATAATACCCATACCAGGGGACGCGGCTTGCGCAGCCAGCCAGTCACCGCGGATGACGAGGAAGAACTGCCGCCGAGCAAGACCAAGATCAAGAAGCAAATGCACGAGCTGCGCGATCTCGGCAAGGAGCTGAGCGAACTGGGCAAGGATCAGCTCGCGCAGCTCGACATCCCGGAAAATCTGCGCGACGCGATACGCGAGATGAAGAACATCAACAAGTTCGGCGCGATAAAACGCCAGATGCAATATATCGGCAAGTTGATGCGCGACGTGGATACCGCACCGATACTCGCCAAACTGGATGTCTGGAAGGGAAGGTCGCAGCAGCACATCGCCTACGCCCACCAACTTGAGCGCTGGCGCGACCGGCTGATGGAAAGCGACAGCGCATTGACCGAATTGCTTTCCGCTCATCCACAAGCCGATGCGCAACGTTTGCGCACACTGATACGCAACTCGCAAAAGGAAATGGAATCCGGAAAGCCTCCCAAAAACTATCGGGAGATCTATCAGGTGTTGCGCGAGATCATTCCAGAACCGACGTAATTGATAATGGCCAACAATTCATCCCCGATCATTTTACAAACCGGCAAACAACCCCAACACAGTATCATCTGGTTGCACGGTCTGGGCGCTGATGGCCAGGACTTCGTGCCCATCGCAGACGAACTGGAACTCCCCGTTGCGGTGCGCTACGTCTTTCCCCATGCGCCGATGCGCCCGGTCACGATCAACGGTGGATTCGTGATGCGCGCCTGGTACGACATAGCCAGCCAAAGAATCGACGCACAGCAAGACGCTGCGGGGATCCGCGCTTCACAATCTCTGGTAGAAGCCCTGATCGCGCAAGAGGTGGCCCGCGGCATTGCGCCACGCCATATCTTTTTAGCAGGGTTTTCTCAGGGCGGGGCCGTCGCGTTGCACACTGCGTTGCGCCATGCAACCGCTTTGGGCGGGGTGATGGCGCTCTCCACTTATCTACCACTGATGGAAAGCACCCAGGATGAATTACTGGAACAGACCAATGCGACACCCATCTTCATGGCTCACGGGCGCAGCGATCCGATCGTGCCTTACTCGTTGGGAACTACCTCAAGGGATGCGCTGCAGAAGTTTGGCTATGCAGTGCAATGGCACGAATACGCGATGCAACACTCGGTATGCGAGGAAGAGTTACGGGATATCGAAACTTGGCTGGCAATGCGGATGAATCCTGAAGGGCAGTGACCTACCGCCACCATCAGGATTCTTCGGAACTATGCTCCTGCTCGACAAGGCGAAACCGCCCCAGATCACAATCAATATATTTTTCCTGCAATCCGCTTGGGATCAACAGGTAGCCTTTCCCATTCAAACTGGTCTGTAGGCTTCGAGTGACAGAATACGAGCCGGCCCCCATCAACAGCTTTACCTCGCCGGAAGGAGGCTCGCCAGGCTTTGCATATAGCCATAACGCAAGTTGCCCGTCTTCGAAGGCTCCCCCCCCACCACCACCGCTTTGACTCAGGGACACGCTGGCCACTTGGGTAGCCAGTATCTCCGTACCCACGTTCAATTGGTACATCTCATTACGCAGCAGCCGCCTCACTACTGCCACACCCCAATGTGGCACTCCTTCCATTTGTATCCCCATTACACTTCCGATGCGAATGTCATCACCGCCCTTGTATGGCAACACGGTTAGAAATCCATTGGCACTGATGTCCTCGATCGTCCACACCTGTCTATCATTGCTGAAGCTTGTCCCTTCCTTGGCACGCTCCCGTACCCCTGAAAAACTATTTTCCACATTAAAGTTGATTTTAATCTTGCGCCGCACGCTGGCTCGTACCGGCGGGCCCATTAAATAATTCACCAAATGCCGGACGGCCTCTTTAATCAGCTCTGCCCCGTAGCTTCCACCCAATTGAAGGTCTGTCGGAACGATATTTTTTTCCAGCGTCATCAGCAAACGTTCCAGCTTGGGTCGCATGGCAGGCATACTGACGTAGCGCGTGGAATTCAAGACGGTCGAACTCACCTTGACGCGTTTCGGAGCATCGGGATCTTTCAGATCAAAGCTGAACAAGTTGGACTCGTTCTGTCCCGCGTGAACGCTGGTGTCTAAACAGTACTGGGCTAGGATGCGCTCGGTCAGATGCAGATGCACCGGGCTCAGGGAGTTGACGCCACTGCCATACCATCCCAGTAAACGACCCGCCTCACACTTCACCGAGGTATTACCGACTATGCCAGGATAAAGATTGACCTGCGCATCCATGCATTGTTGCTGTTCCGCGTAGCTGATAATGTGCGCCAGATTTTCCCAGATCGAATACTCGACCAGCTCATAGTGGGCGCAAATGTATTTCAGCTGCAGCGTCAGAGCATTCAGGGCACGAGCCATCAGCAGCGGAGCATGCGCCTTGATGGTATTGCTGCCCTTATCGGCACTGACATAACGATCGAATACCGTGCAATACGCAATAGCGGTCAGGCGGGACAAATTACCGAGCACCAGCCACAAACGGGCTTCCTGGAACTGATTCAGCTCGTGCGGCGCAAAATATTCTGCCGTCAGTTTGCGTACATAAGGTTGTGCAGTCTCATCCAGCAGGCGCAAAACGGCAAACTGGTGATCCAGCTTGAAACTGTCATTTCCTGCCGCCGACTCGATCAACTCCGCAATATCGAGGAGCACCTTGTGCACGTCATTCTTTGGTATTTCGTCCAGCAATTTTTGCGCAGAACGAAGATCCGCAAGAGGATGATCAGGCTTTTTATTGAATATTCCAGATAACATTTCCCACCTCGTAAGCCATAGGGCAACCCTAAATTTATTACCCATGGCAATATAACCACAAAATCCCTCCTATGACCAGATGGAAAAGGACTCTTTTGATACCTTGGTTGAACGATAATACCCCATTCCCACCCGTAGAAAGCGCGCTGCTATCCCCAAACGGCTTGCTCGCCGCGGGTGGCAGCCTATCGACTCTCAATATGCTGGACGCTTATCGCCACGGGATCTTCCCCTGGTTCAGTCCCGGCGAGCCCATACTGTGGTGGAGTCCTGACCCTCGCATGGTGCTCCTCTCTGGCGAATTCAAGGCATCACACTCGCTCATCAAGGTATTGCGCAATCGTGCCTATGAAGTACGTATCGACACTGCATTTGAGCAAGTGATGCGTGCTTGCGCCGAACCGCGCGACCGACATGGCGGCACCTGGATAAGCGAAGACATGATCGCGGCTTATTGCACATTGCACCAGTCAGGATATGCACATTCCGTAGAGGTATGGATGGAAGGAGAACTCGCGGGAGGTCTATATGGCGTCAGCATCGGGCATATGTTCTACGGCGAGTCCATGTTCAGCCGTGTCAGTAATGCTTCGAAAATCGCACTGGCTCACCTGGCCAAACAGCTCGAGCGCTGGCAACTCGGTCGTTCTACCGGCTTTGGGACAGGCATGATCGATTGCCAGATGTACACGCCCCACCTCGCTTCACTCGGCGCCCGCGAAATTCCGCGCAGCGAATTTATCGCCCGACTGCAAGAATTGGTACACTGTACGCCTGTAACCAACTGGCAATTCGACACTGAGCTTTTTAAATGAGCCAACTTAATGACATCCCACTCTCCGCGCTGCACTTTTATCTGACCGCGCCCTACGCGTGCAGTTACCTGCCCGACCTCAAGGCGCGCTCCCAGGTCGCCACCCCCGCCTTGTTGATTGACACACAAGTGTATTCGGAGTTGGTACAGCATGGCTTCAGGCGCAGCGGAACCTATACCTATCGCCCGCACTGCGATAACTGCCGCGCCTGTGTGCCGCTGCGCGTGCAGATAAAAGGATTCAAGCCCAATCGCTCACAGCGGCGTGCATGGAAACAACACGCGCATCTCGAGACTACGCTGCATCCATTGCAGGACAACGCCGAATATTTCGACCTTTACCAGCGTTATCAGCGCGCACGCCACAAAGACGGCGGCATGGACAATGACGACCGCGAGTCATATCAAAACTTCCTGCTGCAAAGCCATGTCGATTCACTGCTGGTGGAATTCCGCGAACCCTTTGACCGCAATCAGGGCATGCTGGGCGCTCTACGAATTGTTAGCGTGATCGACCTACTCAAAGATGGATTATCCTCGGTATATACTTTCTACGACCCGGATCTACCGCGTGCCCGTCTCGGTGTTTACAACGTGCTGTGGCAGATCGAACTGTGCCGCAAGCTTGAGCTGGATTTTATCTATCTGGGTTACTGGATCGAACACAGCCGCAAGATGGCTTACAAAACCGAATATCAGCCAGCCCAGGGCTTGCTGGATGGCGAATGGCGCGACCTTGACCTTAAAAATAAGAATGGGCTTCCCTAAACATGTTTTCATTACTCCGCCCCGCTTTGTTCCAGATCGACCCGGAAACCGCACACGATCTCACAATATGCAGCCTGAATAACGCGTATTCATTTGGCTTGAGCAGAATCGTCGCCAATCGCATACCGGACGATCCCCGCACCGTGATGGGACTGACCTTCCGCAATCCGGTCGGTCTCGCCGCCGGACTCGACAAAAATGGTGAATGCATAGATGGCCTAGCCGCTCTTGGTTTCGGCTTTATCGAAATCGGCACCGTCACCCCGCTGCCCCAGCAGGGCAACCCCAAGCCTCGCCTGTTCCGCCTGCCGCAAGCCAACGCCATCATCAACCGCATGGGCTTCAACAACAACGGCGTTGACGCACTCATCACAAATGTTAAACGAGCCGACTATCGTGGCATTCTGGGCATCAACATCGGAAAGAATGCCGCCACACCGATTGAAAGGGCAGCGGACGATTACCTGATCTGCCTGCGCAAAGTGTATGCACACGCCAGCTACATCACCGTGAACATCTCCTCTCCGAACACCAAAAACCTACGCCAGCTGCAAGACGAAGATGCGCTGAACGGCCTGCTGATGCTACTCAAGACTGAACAGCAAAAACTCGCGGACACACATGGCAAATACGTCCCCATCACGCTGAAGATCGCACCTGATCTAGACAACGAACAAATCGCACAAATCGCACGCCTGTTGATGCAACATCGCATCGACGGCGTGATTGCCACCAACACCACCCTGTCACGCGAAGGCGTAGATAATCTGCCACATGGCACTGAAACCGGCGGCCTGAGCGGTGCACCGGTGCGTGACAGATCCACTGCCGTGATCCGCCAGCTTGCTGCCGAACTACAAGGTGCGCTGCCCATCATCGGCGTGGGTGGCATCCTGAGCGGTGCGGATGCGGCAGAAAAAATCAGGGCCGGCGCATCGCTGGTGCAGATATACAGCGGCATGGTTTTTAGTGGCCCCGCACTGATCAGCGAAGCCTGTGCGGCCATCCGCGCCCTGTAATACACCCCCGACACGCCTCTACCAGACTCATGCTTCACCGGACCGAGGGGTTACGGGTAAAGCCGGCAAAAAACCCAATATTTGACATTTGTTCTAATTAGAACTATTGTGGTTCTAATTAGAACAAATAATTCAATCATGTCTCCCTCCATTTTTCTGCCATTACTGCGTGAACTTGCCAGCACTTATCAGGCATTTGAAATTTATTCGTCAACACATGTTCGCTCGTTGAACCTGACTCCGGCGCAGTTCGATATTGTCGCCACACTCGGCAACACCCCCGGCATGTCGCCCAAAGAGTTGGGCGAAAAGACGCTTATTACCAAGGGCACCTTGACCGGGGTGGTCGACCGTCTAGCAGACAAAAAGCTGGTGCGCCGGGCCGCTTCGCCCAGCGACGGGCGCTGCCAGATCATCCAGCTGACTGCCCACGGCGAAAAATTATTCACGCTCATTTTCCCAAAACATATGACGCACATGGAGCGGGCCTTTGCCAAATTTCCACCTGAAGAGCTGGCAGCAATCACCGCGAGCCTGCGTCATTTACGAGAAACATTTGCCGCCGCACATAGGTGTGGCAAGTAACAAAACCATGTCCATCAGCAGCAACACCATCAAGAAGTAACTTTAGTTCTGCCCTCCCCAAAATACAGGGGGAGATTTCGTGTGATTATTAATAGAAGGAGTTTCAACATGCCAAGCAATGATATATCAGCCAAGCAGCCCGTCATCGCCCAAAAATCCCCGTATGCAGTCGCAGTAGAAGCAGGCAAGAGCTACTGGTGGTGTGCCTGCGGCAAAAGTGCCAGCCAGCCATTCTGTGACGGCAGCCACAAGGGCACAGATTTTTCCCCCGTGGAATACAAGGCAGAGGTAGCTGGAACCGTATATTTTTGCGGATGTAAACACAGCGCTAAAGGCGCGCTTTGCGACGGCACCCACAAGAAACTCTAAGTGTTACAAAACCGGGGGCGTAACACGACCCCCGGCAAGCGCTTCTATTTTCACGGCCATACACAGATTGCTGTGAATGGAATGAGATGGCGTCCGGGAAAATAAAAGCCCTGTTTCCCTTTCACCCGCCCGCTAAAATTGCAATCTACCTAACGCAAGCGTAGAGTGCCGCCCCACTCTTCCACAAGGAACGCTTGGGAAATGAATAACGCAGCAACGAAACAAAAGTTGCCTCCTCTTGTACTCGGTGCAATCGGTGTGGTGTATGGCGACATCGGCACCAGCCCGCTGTATGCGATACAAGCGACTTTTGCTGGCACCCATCCGCTGCCGGTCGTGGAAGCTAATATCCTGGGCGTGCTGTCAGTAATGTTCTGGACCATCATGCTGCTGGTATCGTTCAAGTATGTGACGATCATTCTGCGCGCGGACAATCACGGCGAAGGCGGATCCATGGCCTTGCTGGCTTTGGTGGGCGAGCTGACCGCACAACACCCGAAAATAAAATGGTTTGTCACCGCGCTTGGCGTGTTTGCCGCCGCACTGTTTTATGGCGACGGCATGATCACGCCGGCGATCTCGGTGCTGTCAGCAGTCGAAGGCCTGAATCTGGTTTCACCTCAGCTCGGAAACTACATACTGCCCATCACCGTTCTGATCTTGACCGGACTGTTTTTCATCCAAAAACATGGCACCGGCACGGTAGGCATGGCATTCGGCCCGATCATGGTGATCTGGTTTGCTTGCCTAGCCGTGTTAGGCATTATTTCCATCGCACAAAGCCCCCAGGTTTTGTTCGCGCTGAATCCGATCTATGCCTATCAATTTTTAAGCGCAGACCCCTGGGTATCTTTCCTGGCGCTTGGTGCAATCGTGCTGGTCATAACCGGAGGAGAGGCCCTGTATGCGGACATGGGACACTTTGGCAAGTCACCTATCCGCCTTGCCTGGTTCACTTTCGTTTTGCCTGCTCTGGCGCTGAATTACTTCGGACAGGGCGCGTTGCTGCTGCATGATCCGCAAGCCATTGCAAATCCGTTTTATCTGCTCGCCCCCGCATGGGCGCTGGTACCGATGGTATTGCTGGCGACTGCAGCAACCGTCATTGCCTCGCAAGCAGTCATTTCCGGCGCATTCTCGATAGCCAACCAATCCGTACAAATGGGCTTCCTTCCACGCATGGAAATCCGGCAAACATCCGACCAGAAACAAGGGCAGATCTATGTGCCCCTTACTAACTGGACGCTCTATCTGGCGGTGGTTTTTCTGGTTTTCGCCTTTCAGAGTTCCAGCAACCTAGCGGCCGCTTATGGGATCGCCGTCACCGGCACGATGACCATCACCACCGTGCTGATTTCTTTCGTTATCGTGCTGCGCTGGCGCTGGCCATTGCTTGTTACGATACCCATGATCACTGTTCTGCTGGCCGTGGACCTGACCTACTTTCTGGCCAATGCCATAAAAATCCCGCAAGGCGGCTGGTTCCCGATCGGCATCGCGGTAACATCTTTCACCGTGCTTATGACATGGAAGCGGGGAAGGGAATTGCTGTTCGCCGAAATCGCGCGGCAGTCAGTCCCGATGCAAACGATTCTTGACGGCATAAAAGATATGCCGAGAGTAAGTGGAACAGCGGTATTCCTGGCCCCGTCGAGCGATGGCGCACCGTCGGCCATGCTGCACAACCTGAAGCACAATCACGTGCTGCACGAACGCAACATTCTGCTGACCGTGGTGGTCGAGGACAAGCCTTATGTAACCAAAGGCAATAGATTCCTGATCAAGGAGATAGGCAAGGACTTTTATTGGGTAAGGATTTTTTATGGCTTTATGGACACGCCGGATATTCCGGCTGACCTGGAGTTGTGCGCCACACGCAGCTTATCATTCGACATGATGACCACCTCATTCTTCATTTCCCGTGCCCTGCTCGTTCCCAGCCCCAACCCAAGCATGATGAAATGGCGGGAACGTCTGTTCCTCACGTTATCCAGAAATGCCATGAACGCGGCAGACTTCTTCAAGATTCCTGCCAACCGCGTCATCGAAATGGGCACTCGGATTGAAATTTGAGCAGCCTGTCTTTCCGGCATATTCATATGCCGGCAACGTGGTTGAAGCAGTCTATGAATCAGGGGATAATCCACGCCTGATATACAAGGTATCGCAATATGACTGAATATCTGCTGATTCTGGTTAGCGCGGTGTTCGTGAACAACATCGTGATGGTCAAGATTCTCGGACTGTGTCCGTTCATGGGCGTTTCCAAAAAACTGGAAGCCGCCATCGGCATGGGTGCAGCCACCACTTTCGTGCTGACTTTGGCCTCGGGTTCGAGCTACCTGATCAACCATTACCTGCTCGGGCCCGAGTTGTCCTACCTCACCACGCTGTCTTTTATCGTGGTGATCGCCGGTATTGTGCAATTCACCGAAATGGTGGTGCAAAAAACCAGCCCGATGTTGTATCAGGTGCTGGGCATCTATCTGCCGCTGATCACTACCAACTGCGCAGTGCTGGGTATTCCGCTGCTTAATGTGCAGGCGAAACATAATTTCATGGAATCCATCTTCTTCGGCATGGGCGGCGCCCTCGGCTTTACGATGGTGCTGGTACTGTTCGCCGCTATGCGCGAGCGCATGGAAGGCGCGGATGTGCCCGTGATCTTCAAGGGCTCAGCGATTGCGATGGTCACCGCCGGATTGATGAGCTTATCATTCATGGGATTCTCCGGGCTAATCAAATAATGTTAAGTGCACTGCTGGTGATGGCAGCGATTGCCGGCGTGCTCGGCGCGGTGCTGGGTTTCGCCGCAATCAAGTTCCATACCGAAGGCAATCCGCTGGTGGACAAGATCGACGCGATCCTGCCACAGACACAGTGCGGGCAATGCGGATTCCCCGGCTGTAAGCCTTACGCCACAGCCATCGCATCAGGAGAGGTCACCATCAACAAATGTCCTCCCGGCGGCGAGGAAGGCATTCAGAAACTGGCCGACCTGCTCGGCGTCGATCCGATCCCGTTCGGAAGCGATACTCAAACCAAACCAAAATCGGTCGCCATCATTGATGAAAACACTTGCATCGGATGCACGCTGTGCATCCAGGCCTGCCCGGTGGATGCCATCGTCGGCGCGGCCAAGCAGATGCATACCGTCATCGCCGCAGAATGTACCGGCTGCGAACTGTGCATCGCGCCCTGCCCGGTTGACTGCATCTCCATGGAAGTCATCGAGGAAAAGATCACCAACTGGAAATGGAAATATCCGGTGTATGCCCTAACCTCGATTGAACCCGCCTCCACAGCAGGTGCGGCGCAATGAAGAAGCTGTATCACTTCCACGGCGGTATCCATCCGCCCAGCAACAAGGCGCAATCCACCCAGTTGGATATTGCGCGCACACCGTTGCCCTCGAAACTGATCGTTCCGCTTCACCAGCATGCCGGAGAAACCGCGAAACCAGTAGTACATGCAGGAGAGCATGTGCTGAAGGGACAGTTGATTGGCATGCCGGACGGATTTGTTTCGAGCGCGGTACACGCGCCTACATCAGGTTCCATCAGCGCAATCGATATGCAATTGATCGCTCATCCTTCTGGCCTGCCAAACCTGTGTGCGACGCTGATACCAGATGGCAAGGACGAATGGGTGGAGCGTAAACCCATAGCCAACTACCGCAGCCACAGCACTGCCGAGTTGCAGCAACTTTTGCGCATGGCCGGCGTGGTGGGTCTGGGCGGCGCTGCATTCCCCAGCGATATCAAACTGCGCACCGGCAAACAGAAGATCACCACGCTGATCCTGAACGGCGCAGAGTGCGAACCCTACATAACCTGCGATGACATGTTGATGCGTGAACGAGCCGCAGAGGTCGTACAGGGTGCGGAAATGCTTCGCTTCATGCTCGATGCAGACCATGTGCTCTACGGCGTCGAGGACAACAAGCCGGAAGCGATCTCAGCGCTGCAACAGGCGATCACGGCGAGCGTCCCCATTCTTCAACAAAACAAACGGCACGAAGTGGTTGCGATACCAACGATCTATCCCGGCGGCAGCGCGAAACAACTGATTCGCGTACTCACCGGGCTGGAAGTACCCTCCGGAAAATTGCCCACCGAAATCGGCGTGCAATGCTTCAACGTCGCCACTGCCTGCAGTGTCTATCGTGCCCTCGCGCACGGCGAGCCACTACTGTCACGCATCGTCACGATCACCGGCAATGTCCGCCAGGCACGGAATTACGAGGCGTTGATTGGCACGCCGATCGGTGAACTGGTTGAACTTAGCTGTACACTGCCCGACACCAACGGTTACATCATGGGCGGTCCGATGATGGGATTTTCGTTGCCTGCCGTGCATGTCCCGATGGTGAAAGCCACCAACTGCATCATTGCCGCCTCGGAACATTTATTCCCGCCGCCCCCGCCCGTGATGCCATGCATCCGGTGCACGCGCTGCGTCGAAGTATGCCCGGCGGATCTGCAGCCACAGGACCTGTACTGGTTCGCCCAATCCAGGGAATTCGGCAGGGCACAGGCGTTCAGCCTGTTCGATTGCATCGAATGCGGTGCCTGCAGCTATGTCTGCCCGAGCCACATCCCGCTGGTGCAATTTTACCGTTTTGCCAAGAGCGAGATCCGCGCACGTGAACACGACAAGCAACTCGCCGATCAGGCGCGCGAACGGCACGAATATCACGAACAACGCATCGAACGCGAAAAACAGGAAAAGTCGGAGAAGCTAAAAGCCAAGGAAAAAGCCGCGCAAACCGCAAAACTTGCCTGCAGCCAGCCATTGACGTCCCAGCAACAAGCAGAGCAAGCCGGACTTGAAGCTAGCCGAGCGCACATCCGTGAACTGGCCCAATCCTCAGTCGAACACGCCAAGGACTAATTAAATATGCTCTTTTCCCCGCTCATCAGCAAGCCAGAAGGCGTCTCAGCGATCATGCTCAAAGTACTGCTCGCACTTCTACCCGGCATTGCACTATACGTCTGGTATTTTGGCCCAGCGATCCTGGTGTCGATCACGCTGGCGAGCATCACCGCACTTGGCACCGAAGCACTGATGCTAAGGCTGCGCAACCGCCCTGTCGCGCCGTTCCTCAAGGACAACAGCGCGCTGCTCACCGCCTGGCTGCTGGCGCTGTCTATCCCGCCGCTCGCGCCGTGGTGGTTGGTGGTAGTCGGCACCGCCTTTGCCATCGCCATCGCCAAGCACCTTTACGGTGGGCTGGGCAACAACCTGTTCAATCCCGCGATGGTGGGCTATGCAGTGCTGATCATTTCATTCCCTGCGCAGATGACCCAATGGATAGCTCCGCAAGGACTGGTACTGGCCGAGCTCAGCTTCACGCAACAACTGGATTACATTTTCCTCGGCATGCTGCCGCAAGGCCTAACGATGGACGCGATCACGATGGCCACACCACTGGACACGCTGAAGACGCATTTGCACCTCGAAGAGACGGTACAACAGATATTTCATATGTCGATCTATGGCCAGATAGGCGGACACGGCAGCGAGATGGTCGCGTGGGGATTTCTGTTCGGCGGACTGTACCTGCTCGCCTCGCGCATCATCAGCTGGCACATCCCGGTCGCATATCTTGGCTCTCTGTTCATCATCGCCTGGATCTTCCATATGGCCGATCCCGCACATTTCGTAGCGCCACTGTTCCACTGGTTCTCCGGTGCGGCGATACTGGGCGCATTCTTCATTCTCACCGATCCGGTCAGCAGCCCCACCACCAACAGGGGGCGATTGATCTTTGCAGCAGGCGCGGCATTGCTCACCTTCCTGATCCGCGTGTTCGGCGGCTTTCCTGACGGCGTTGCGTTCGCCACGTTGCTGATGAACATCTGCGTACCGCTGATCGTGCTGTACACCCAGCCCAAGGTATTTGGCAAAAAGGCAAAGTCATGAGACGCACTATCGCCAAGGCTTCCATCGTCACCGCGCTCAACCTGCTGTTTTTTACGGTGATCGGCACTGCGTTGCTGGCTATCACCTACCAGCTGACGCACGAACCGATCGCGCGCAGCGAAGAACAGGAAAAACTGAGACTGGTCACGCAGATCGCACCGGCTTCGCTCTACGACAACGACATCATCAAGGACACCGCCGACCTGGCTGCAGATAAATTTCTGGGTAACGACGATACCACTGTCGCCTATATCGGTCGCCTTAAAGGTGAACCCTCCATCGCGGTGTTGCAGGTCATCGCGCCGGACGGCTATAGCGGCAAGATCGGACTTATTATTTCGATCCACAGTGATGGAAAAGTTGGTGGCGTGCGCGTAATATCGCACAAAGAAACCCCGGGGCTGGGCGATTACATCGAGATCGCCAGAAGCAAATGGATCACCGGCTTCGACGGAACCTCGCTGGAAAGCATCAAGGACAGCGACTGGAAAGTCAAAAAAGACGGCGGCCAGTTCGACTACATGGCCGGTGCGACGATCACCCCGCGCGCCGTGGTAAAGGCAGTGCACAAGGCGTTGCAGTATTTTGCACAGCATCGTGATGAGATTTTCAAACCACATCCGCCGGCCAATGTTCAGACGGGACAGAGTGAAGGAGAAAAGAAATGACCCCTCAAGTATTCAAGGACATTCTCTACAACGGCGTATGGAAACAAAATACCGGGCTGGTGCAGCTGCTCGGCATGTGCCCCATCCTTGCAGTGAGCAGCTCTGTGGTGAATGGCGTCAGTCTCGGCTTAGCGACTGCCGTGGTCATGGCGCTGTCCGGCGCGGCGATCGCGCCGATCCGCCACCTCGTCCCAAATGAAGCGCGCATCCCTGTGTTCATATTAATAATCGCAGTGCTGGTCACCGTCGTCCAGTTCAGCATGAATGCCTACATGTACGGACTGTATGTGGTGCTGGGCATCTTCATTCCGCTGATCGTCACCAACTGTATCGTGCTTGCCCGGATCGAAGCTTTCGCCGCCAAGAATCCCACGCTGGAATCCGCACTGGACGGCTTCGCAATGGGCCTGGGGCTGACCGCCGTGCTGGCTGTGCTGGGCGGCATCCGCGAAATCATCGGGCACGGCACGCTGCTGTCCGGCATCGATCTGGTGTTCGGCGAAGCGGCCAAATCATGGGTGATCACCGTGGTGCCCAACTATCACGGCTTCCTGCTCGCGATCCTGCCACCCGGTGCATTCATCACGCTGGGCATGCTGATCGCCGGCAAGAACTGGCTGAACCTGCGCGCCGAACAAAAGCTGAAAGGAAGCAACGCAACGATTACGCCTGTGGATGGCGGGTGTGCGCCTGCGGCACACTGAGTATGCACAGTGCCTTGGCATCAACGAGTTTAGGACGCTATTAAGGACACGTTGCATCTAATGTCCCGGCCCTTTCAGACTTGCAGGTGTTCCATGCTTAGATATTTACGATGTGCGTCGCTGCTTTTAGCCGCCATGCTGGCCACGAATGCGCATTGCGAAGGCTGGTCTTTTGACGATGCGCGTTCAGATTGGGGAAAGTTTTCGCTTGGCTTCGTAAGCGGCATCGTGGGACACGAGCTTGGCCATTACGTGGTTGCGACTTCCAAGGGATACAACGTCAGCCACGACGGACTCTCCATCGTTTATCCCGACGCGATGTTCACGCCATCCGACCATTTGCAGGTGGCTTCAGCAGGATTTCAGGCGCAATGGATCATGGCCGAGTTTGCTCTTCGCGACAGCAGCGGTAAGGAACTGAAGGGGCCGCCGGGCAATTTCGGCGCGGGCGTGGTCTGTGCCCACATCGCGATAACTTCTGCTTATCTGGTTTATCTCAAGGATCACCCACAGGGGGATATCGTCGGGATGGCGCAAGCAACCGGGTACTCGAACGACCGGATCGCTTTGGTTCTGTCCATTCCCGCCGCGCTGGATACTTGGCGACTGTTTGGCAACCAGGTCCCGGAATGGGTTCCGCAGGTTTCCCTGCTTAGCAAGGGACTCGGTATGGCCTGGATATGGACTTATTGAGCCATGCTCGCGTAGGATGCCATCACAGTCCAACCTAATGCATTGCACCGGATACTTTCAGACCAACCCTATGAACCCCGCCAAACGCCGCGAAATTTTTCTGCGCCTGCAAGCCACCAATCCGCACCCCACCACCGAGCTGGAATATTCCACGCCGTTTGAGCTTCTGGTTGCGGTGATGCTCTCGGCACAGGCCACCGATATCAGCGTAAATAGCGCGACGCGGCATCTATTCCTGATCGCCAACACCCCGCAGGCGATACTCGCGCTCGGCGAAGAAAATCTCCGCGAGTACATCCAGCGCATCGGCCTGTACAAAACCAAGGCCAAGCATGTGATACTGACCTGCCGCCTGCTGGTGGAACGGCATGGCGGCGCGGTACCGCAAACCCGCGAAGAGCTGGAAGCCCTGCCCGGCGTGGGCCGAAAAACAGCCAACGTGATCCTCAACACCGCGTTCGGCCAGCCCACCATTGCGGTGGACACGCACATCTTCCGCCTCGCGAACCGCATCGGACTGGCTCCCGGCAAGGACGTGCTGGAAGTGGAGAAGAAACTGATCAAGTTTGTACCTGAAGAGTTCAAGCACGACGCACACCACTGGCTGATCCTGCATGGCCGTTATGTCTGCCAGGCGCGCAGACCGAAATGCAGTGCATGTATCATTCGTGATCTGTGCGAATACAAAGGCAAGGAAACATAGTGCTTTTTAATCCATCGCGTGACGAAGCACGCAACTTCCTGTTTGAATCCTGGCGCAAACGCCGTGCCGGAGAATTGCTCACGCCGCTGGAAGACCTAGCCGCGCAGCTTATTGCAAAGCATCCGGAATATTTTTCAGTACTGGAAAATCCGCAGCAGTATCAGGAGAAGGACTACTCGCCGGAACAGGGTACAACCAACCCTTTTCTGCACCTAATGATGCACCTGACCATAGAAGAGCAGATATCCATCGACCAACCGGCGGGCATACGCGCACATTTCGTGCAGCTGACCCAGCGGCTGGAATCAGAACATGATGCACAGCACCGCATGATGGAATGCCTCAGTGAAATGATCTGGCAGGCACAGCGTAATCGCACCCAGCCGGATGCAGCGGTATACTTCGCGTGTCTGGAACAGCAGTGAACAGGTAATGCCATGAGACTGACCAAGATCACCACCCGCACCGGCGACACTGGCCGCACCGGCCTTGCCGACGGCACGCGCGTCGGGAAAGATCACGCGCGCATCGCGGTGCTGGGCAGCGTGGATGAGCTGAACAGCAACCTCGGCGTGCTGCTCGCCGAAGAACTTCCGCCGGATATCCGCAAGGTACTGTTACAGATCCAGAATGATCTGTTCGATCTGGGTGGATCATTCGCGTTGCCGACACAGGATACATTCGCGGTAAGCAAGATCACCTGGCTGGATGAACAGATCGCGCACTACAACGGCGACCTGCCACCGTTGCAAGAGTTCATCCTGCCCGGTGGCTCACGCGCGGGTGCGCTGTGCCACGTGGCGCGCACCGTGGCGCGCCGCGCCGAGCGCGATCTGGCTATGTTGTCTAAAGGAGACGCGGTGCCGCAGCACGCGCTACCCTACTTGAATCGCTTGTCGGACCTGTTGTTCGTGCTGAGCCGCTGCATCAACCATACTCTGGCAGCACCTGAAACATTGTGGCAACGTAACAAATAACCGCACTCGAACAACCAATATTGAATTTTGTGAGGAAGGCTTTAAAAATGTTAAAACTGTCGCACCTCGGATTAACTTGCATATTATTTTTCTTCCACCCGGTAGCCCATGCGGAATCAACCACCAATAAATGCACGGATGGAAAGAATGTCACCTATGCAAACATGCCGTGCGAGCAATTGGGATTGAAAAGCATCGGGCCGGTCAAGAACGCGATAACCGTTGTGCCTGCTATTCAAAAACCCGAAGAAAACTTGCCGGAAGATTCCGACAAGAAACTCGATGAGAAAAAAGACACTGCAGAAAAAGATGTTTCGCAAACCGGCAAGGCCAATCCCGCAAAATCCCTGATAGAAAAATTAATACAAAAGTGATCAGCCACCCGGAACAGCCGGACATGATCGAAATTACTTAACGTGCTCGGGGTAATGGTAATAAAGCGCATTCAGATGACGCGTGACTTCCAAAATATCGTCATCACTCCACTTGAGTCCCTCTAGCCCCTGCCAACGGCGTACTTGCGCACTCAGGCTGCCCCAATCCTTGGCAAGCTTCTTGTCCCGCCAATGTATCTTGGTTGTGTGACAGGCGATGCAGTATGTCGAATACAGCAATTCACCAGGAGAGGACTTGCTGTTTGGCTGGGCGGTGGCGGCAGCAGCAGGATTTGCCAACCAGACTAACAACGCAACAAATATCCATCTTCCATTCATGCTGACCTCCTGTTTGACCACCCACCCAAAGGTGCTTCAGCTTACCCCGGCAAGGCGTCCTTCGCTATAGTCCTTGATGGCCTGATAGATCTCCTCTTTGGTATTCATCACAAACGGGCCATGTTGAACGATGGGCTCGCCGAGCGGCTTGCCGGAGATCAGGATAACTTTGGCCGGCACTGTTGCACTGAGCGTCACACCATCGGCCTGCGGCGTGTTGGCCAGTATGCCCATGCGATTCTCATCCAAAGTCTTGCCGCTGACCGTGAGCGCACCGCGATAGACATAAACAAAGGCGTTATGCGTTGCGGGTATCATCGTTGAGAATGTGCTGCCCGCCGGCAAGTCGATGTCGATGTACAACGGCTCGGTGTCCTCGCGCGTCATCGCACCTGTGATGCCATTGCTGGTTCCCGCGATCACACGCACACTAACGCCTGCCGCCGTCACATATTCAGGGATCTCCTCCTTGGGAATGTCTCGATACCAGGCGGGAATCATCTTGCGTCGCGCGGGCAGGTTCAACCATAACTGAAAACCTTCCATGACTCCGTCTTCCTGTTCAGGCATCTCCGAGTGAATGATGCCACGGCCGGCGGTCATCCATTGCACGCCGCCGTTCTGCAGCAGCCCCTCATGTCCGCCGCTATCGCGATGGCGCATGCGCCCGGCAATCATAAAGGTGACAGTTTCGAAACCACGGTGCGGGTGGTCGGGAAAGCCGGCGATGTAATCGTCAGGATCATCGCTGTGGAAGTTGTCGAGCATCAGGAACGGGTCGAGCCGCTTTTGCAGGTTCTGCGTGAGCACGCGCGTGAGTTTGACCCCGGCGCCATCGCTGGTCTCCATCCCGGTGATGATGTGCTCTATCGTCCGCGATTGCGAGACAGTTGCCGGTTTGATTGCCTGATTCATGATAATGCTCCTTGTGCCAGCCAGTTAAGGCGATGTAACAGGAAATGGATAGTCTTGGTGGATTCCATTATCACGGCGAGAACGATCCAATGCAAATGCCAAGACAAATGACTGGATACGTTGTTCCGCCTGATACAGAAAGCTTCCAAAACGCCAGCGACTGGTGCTAGACTGGTATTTGCTGCATGTGCAGCAATCACTACTAAGGAAAAAAACATGAACAGAAAAGAACTGATAGATGCCTTGGCCGACAAGACAGGTAGCTCCAAAGCAGATGCAGACCGCAATATTGCAGCGCTGATCGAGATCGTCACCGCTACGCTGAAGAAGGGTGACAATGTCGCTCTGGTAGGTTTCGGCACTTTCGAAGTACTAAAGCGTGCAGCACGTGCCGGCCGTAACCCCAGCACTGGCGAAGCAATCAAGATCAAAGCAGCAAAAGTCCCAGCATTCAAGGCTGGCGCAACGCTGAAAACAGCAGTAAACGGCGCAAAGAAGTAATTCATTTGTGCACACCAGTCCTCCACGAGGGCTGGTGACTGTGTCTCACCAATGTCGCCACTCGGCGATTCGTTCTTCCGAAGCAATACAATTTCTGCACATATTTGAACTATATAGAGGGATTTGTAGATCCTGCGTAAACTGTAGCTGTCCAAAATCAGGTATCCGATGTTTGCGCATACCCCCCGACAGGACGATAGAATGGTTATCAATCTTTTCTACAGGCACGAATGGATGTTCACTTTCAAAGACCGCTATTTCGGCACAAGTTACTTCGTTAGCAGCCAAAAATGATCAAGCTTGCTGTTAATGGCAGATCTATCGGGGTAAACAATGGCGCGACCCTGCTCGATGCCGCAAGGGCTGCTGGTGTCCATATCCCCACCCTCTGTTACTACCCCCGTTTGCCTGCACATGCGGTGTGCCGCATGTGTCTTGTGAATGTTACTGGTGAGTCTAAACCTCAGCCTGCCTGTGTGACCAAGGCGAAGGAGGGGGATGTTGTTGTGACAGATTCCGCCGAGCTACAGGAATTTCGCAAGGCCGATGCAGCGTGGCTATTGGCACGCCACCCGAATGACTGCATACACTGCGAGGTAAACGGTTCCTGCAAGTTACAGAGTCTTGTTAACGAGTATGAACTTGGGGATGCCTGGGAAAATGTCCCGATAGGTTCTGCAGAACACCCGGAGCACAAACTGATTGATCACACATCGCCGAGTATCTGGCGTGACCTGTCAAAATGCATCGAATGCGGCTTGTGTGTAGAGGCGTGTGGTGATCAGGGACAGCAACAATACGTGATCGGATTTGCTGAGCGTGGTTCAGGTCGCCTGCCCGTGACCGTTTTCGATCGATCCCTGGCTGAAACCAAATGTATCTCCTGCGGTCAATGCACGCTGGTGTGCCCAACAGGTGCCTTGATCGAGATGCCACACTGGCATGATGTTCTTCATACCCTTGATGCACGCAGGCGTGTATCTGCAGTACAAGTTGCACCTGCAACGCGCATTGCCATCAGTGAAGAATTTGGAATGAAACCCGGCACCGTAAGTACGGGCAGGTTGATCAATGCCTTGAGACAGTTGGGTTTTGACTACGTGTTTGATACCAATTTTGGGGCCGACCTGACGATCATGGAGGAAGCAACAGAGTTTCTGGCGCGGCTTAAGAATCGGGGGGAAAGTCAAACGAAGTTACCACTTTTTACATCCTGCTGTCCGGGATGGGTGAACTGGGTCGAGATCAACCGGCCTGATCTTCTGCCGCACCTGAGTACGACAAAATCACCACAGCAAATGCATGGCGCACTCACGAAACGGGGGAGCTTCGCACGTTCGCTTGGTCCTGAATTCGCAGTGGGCAAGGCTGAACCCTACGTTGTCAGTGTGATGCCCTGCACAGCCAAGAAAGATGAGGCCGTTCGGCCTGGGGTATCCGGTGATATTGATCATGTTCTCACAACGCGCGAACTGGCCAGAATGATCAGGGCGCGCGGTATTGCGTTTGGTGCGTTGCCGGAGAATGGTGATTTCGACAACCCGCTTGGTGAAAGCACAGGTGCTGGACAGATCTTCGGTGCATCGGGTGGTGTCATGGAAGCGATCGTTCGTACAGCATCCCATTTCATCGGCGGGGAGAGCTCGCTTCAGTTGGAATGGCATCAGCTACGCGGCGTAAACATGAGCGTAAAAACAGCCGATATTCCCGGTCTAGGCAAGGTCGCCATATGCAATGGCATCGCAGCAGCGCAACAAATGCTGGAGACCGAAACATGGCGAGATGATTTCGTCGCCATTGAGGTCATGGCCTGTGTTGGAGGGTGTCTGGGAGGTGGTGGCGAACCCAAATCCATGGATCCACTTATCCTGGAGAAGCGCATGCAGGCAATTTATGATCTGGACAAAAATTCCCCGCGTCGTCGCTCGTATGAAAATCAGGATGTTCAAAAGTTATATGCCACGGAATTGAAGGGGCCTAATTCCGTTCACGCACACGCTTTACTACACACAAGCTATGCCGCACGGAACTCCAAGCGATCGCTTTTGATGCGATTTCTCGATTGTGTAGACAGGCGGGATGCTAGGGGTGCAGTCAGCCTGCTTCATCCGGATGCGTTATGGTCAACGGCTTCACCTTTCGGTGACATCCAGGGGGCCTCGAATATCGGGGTGTTAATCAATACTCATTTGCCACCGCGCAAGTATGGCCCTGCATATGAGCGACATCGAATGGAATCCTCTGCGGATATTGACGATTTCACCATCGTGACGCCGACGGGCGAGCGATGCAGGTTCAGTATGGAAGTGAGCACTACACACGAAGGTAGTCAGTCCAGGATGGTGATCAGAAATCTTGTGAGGGAAATCCTGTAATCAATTGATATCTTCTATTCGAGCTTGTGTGTGTTGAATTACCGCTTTTAGGCACCCAGCTTGATACTATGTAGTTCGGCTTGAATTCAGGATCGGAAGATCGAAGGTAACGTTGGGTACGACCGCAAACTAAAGCAGACGGTCGCATTTGCATTCCATCAGCTTCTGGGTGTCCGCTATGAGGTGCCCTCGCTAGGCTGTCACTATGTGCTACAAGCGGCCATAGGAAGTAAGGAAGAACTAATACAAAAATAGACAGGTTCCAGCCAGTAACAGTCATTCGCTATCGTCAGTGACTTTCCAATCCTTGGCATGCCAAAATGGTATCTGGCCAACCATTCAATTCCACACCTCACTTTTACATGGCCGAAGACCGAATAAATTTACTCGTGGCCTTTGCGCTGTCGCTGGGATTCCACGTAGGCCTGCTGGCGCTATGGACAGCGCCACAACACTCCCATCGCTCATCGACAATTTCTGAGCCCTTGCAAGTAAGCTTCAAGATCACGCCTGTCCAAGAAATGAGTCACGCCTCCAATTCCGAACGAGCGAAACTTGCCCGCATCGAGAATACGGCAACAGGGTATTTGGACCATTCCAAGAAACCTCGCGCCGAACCATCTGTCCCAACGCCGCCAAGCGCAGAGGAAAAGGAACTCGCTCGCATCGCGGATACCACCCCGCCCGCTCCAACGCCAGAGAAAAAGTTGGCTTCCATGCCAGCGCCGCCCGCTCCAAGCCCGGAGGAATGGAAACTAGCCTCCACCTACACGCTCAAAAACAGCAAGCGTTACCGATACAACTGGGGGCAACAGGTTAGAAGCATGATGGGAACGGCGGTAGATGACCCTCAGCAGGGTCTGGTTCGATTTCATATCGAGATCGCGCCCGATGGAAGTCTCGTCAAGATCGAAAAGCTTTGGTCGACCTCGGAGTTGGCTGAAAAGCTCGCCTTGGAAGCCATTCGATCCATGCCGCCGCTGCCCCCCACTCCGACGGGGAAACCTCTCATCTTCGAGCAGACAATCTCATTTCAGCCGTTCGAGATGGGTTGGCCACCTATCTACCAGTATGATTGCCTTCCAGACCCTCCGTCTTTCCAAAACCCGTTCGCGTGGGACGGTTACTCACCCCAGCCCACTTGGCAAGAACAACGGGATAATGCTTTGAAATTGGCCAGCGCAACCCCACAGGCCGAGTGCCCTCCTGACGCCTTGGACTCCATCGAGGCGGTAGACAAAGACATGAAACGCGAATTTGATAAATGGGGTGGGGGGCGATTAAATGGGGTCGATTGATTTTTTCAATAATAACGGTGCTATGAAAACTCTCACAAAGCTATCAAAGTTATAGGGGCCAAGTTACAGGGGCCAGGCTCGAAATAATTGCCGTCTTCACTAGGGATCAGAGTGATTTAAGAGACGTACCTTGAATCGTGCTGCATAAGAAGTCTTTTTTTGAAAATCGCCAATGACTGCTATGACTGAAAAAAACAGGCTGGTTCTAAACTAAAGCAGACCTTTGCATGGTAAATTCCACAAGCATCCAAGTGTCCGCTCTTAGTTTCTTCGGTAGGATGCAACTTAGTGCCAATACTGGACATACGATGGTAGCCTCCAATGTGATTAAACAAACAACTCGTGTATCTGCTCATTTGGAAGGACACCGAGTCTCAACTTTGCAGGAAAGACTGGCCTTCGGCCAAATGGGAGTCCGGTGTATTTAAACAATGAGCGTTTCTTTTTTTTCCTTTTTTGTCTGGAATTGCGGAATGTATGTCGCTAGTGATGAAATGATCAATAGGCGAAATTAGTGAGAAAATGAAGATGCTAACTGACAAGGTCGGCGCCAGGTTCTCGGCCGTTGTGGCAATTACTTTCGCGATAGTAGCGATTGCTTACCTAACACTTGTTCCACGTGCGCTGCTCGCCGCGGAATCAGCCGACACCCAGCCAAAGCCACAAGCGGATTACGTAGGTGCTGCCACCTGCAAGCCATGCCACGAGAGCGAGTACAAGGCGTGGAATGGCTCGCACCACCAGCTCGCGATGCAGGAGGCAAATGCCACCACGGTGCTTGGCGATTTCGAAAATGCGAAGTTCAAGCACTACGATGTCGAATCGACTTTCTTCAAGCGCGATGGCAAGTTCATGGTGCGCACCGATGGCGCGGACGGCAAGCTGGCCGATTTTGAGATCAGCTATGTCTTCGGTGTCTGGCCGTTGCAGCAATACCTGATCGGGTTTCCCGGCGGGCGCTACCAGACGCTCGGTATCTCGTGGGACGCGCGAACCAAGGACGAGGGCGGGCAGCGCTGGTTCCATATCTACGCGAACGAAAAAATGGATCACAACGATCAATTGCACTGGACGGGGCTGTATCAAAACTGGAATCTGGAGTGCGCAGAGTGTCATTCGACCAATCTCAAAAAAGGTTATGACGCCGCCAGCAATACCTACAAGACCACATTCAACGAGATCAACGTGGCGTGCGAGGCTTGCCACGGCCCGGGCTCGCGCCACATCGAGTGGACAAAGCAGACCGGCTCGACCTATTCGCCCGACAGCGACAAGGGACTGGTGGTGTTGAGATCGCGCTGGAACGAAGCGTGGAAGTCTCCGGCGGCAGATGCAAAGCATGCGCAGCGCGACCAGCCCGCCGATGCAGCAGCAATGAATACTTGTGCCGCGTGCCATGCGCGCCGCTCGACCATCACCGAGTCCGGCACACCCGGCGCGCCCCTCGCGGATACGCATAGGCTGGCCCTGCTCACACCGCCGAATTACTATCCGGACGGGCAACAGCGCGAAGAGGTCTACGTGTGGAACTCTTTCCTGCAAACCACGATGCACCAGAAGGGCGTCACCTGCATGGACTGCCACGATGCGCACACATCCAAACTGCGCGCCGAAGGCAATGCGTTGTGCACCCGCTGCCATAATGCCGAATTGTTCGACTCCGGCAAGCATCATTTTCACCAGGCCGGAACAACCGGCGCGCAATGTGTCGAGTGCCACATGCCGGCGCAAAATTATATGGTCGTCGACGCGCGGCGCGACCACGGCATGCGTGTGCCACGGCCTGACCTGTCGAAATCGCTGGGCAGCCCGAATGCCTGCACCCAGTGCCATGCCGGCAAAAAACCGGAGTGGGCCGCTTCAGCGATGGACAAGTGGTATGGCAAGAAATGGCGCACCCGCCCGCAATATGGCACCACGCTGCATGCCGCTGCGACCCAGGGCGTGAAGGCTGTGCCCGAGTTGATGAAGCTCGCGCAGGATCCGGCCAGTCCGGGCATCGTGCGCGCCACCGCAGTATCGCTGGCGCAGCCGTACATGCGCCCTGACATGTTGGTGGTTGCGCGGTCGTTGTTGCAGGACGCCGATCCTGAAGTGCGCATCGCCGCGCTGGGACTTATCGATCCGGTTGACCAACTCAACCGCGTGCTGGCTGCATCGCCGTTGCTGACTGATCCGGTGCGGGGTGTGCGCATAGCGGCCGCACACGTTCTCGCCGATGTGCCTGATGAACAGATACCCGCTGCCCGCCGCGAAGCACGCGAGCGCGCACTGAAAGAATATGTCGATTCGTTGCAGCAGGATGCAGACTGGCCGGCAGCGAACGTCAATCTAGGCAACCTCTACATGCGCCAGGGCCGCAGCAAGGAGGCGATCGCGGCGTACCAGCGGGCGCTCTCGCTCGACGCGCGCTTCGCAGGCGCGTATGTGAACCTCGCCGATGCCTTCCGCCAGTTGAATCGCGATGCGGATGGCGAGAAGCTGCTGCGCCGAGGCCTTGCGCTGCTGCCCCGCGCTGCGAACTTGCACCACGTGCTCGGGTTGCTGCTGGTGCGCAAGGGAGACAATACTGCGGCACTCAAGGAACTTTCAACGGCTGCGAAGCTCGAGCCTGACAACGCCCGCTATGCCTATGTCTATGCCGTGGGCCTGCACTCTGCCGGTCAACGTAGCGAGGCTCTCACCGTATTGCGCACAGCCGGCAAGCGTCACCCGTACGACCTGGAGATATTGAGCGCACTCATCTCCATGAATCTCGAAGCCGGTGATAACAAGTCCGCGCTGCTATACGCGAAAAAGGCCGCTGAAGTGCTGCCGAACGATCAGGGAGTGAAGGCCTTGATAGCGAAACTCGAAGGCAAGGGTCGTTGAATCTGTTCGCCAAAGGGTCATTATTTGCTCGCTACTGCCTGCTGAAGTACCATCATGCAGCGAATTCCCGTGAATAAAAATCTAAAAAAGGATATGCGTATGAAATCGAAAATAGCATTAGTGCTCTCTGTAATCATTGCCGGATTGGCGCTCATCGCCAGTCCTGCATTTGCAGCAGCGGCCAAGAAACCCAACATCGTCGTCATTTGGGGCGATGACATCGGCTGGTTCAATATCAGCTCATACAACATGGGCATGATGGGTTACAAGACCCCCAACATCGATCGCCTCGCCAAGGAAGGCGCCGTGTTCACCGATTGGTACGGCGAACAGAGCTGCACCGCCGGACGTTCCGCATTCCTCACCGGACAGAGCGGCTTGCGTACCGGCAACCTCAAGGTCGGTCTGCCCGGCGCCAAGGAAGGTTTGCAGGCTCGCGACGTCACAATCGCCCAGTTGCTCAAGGCGCAGGGCTACATGACTGCGCAGTTCGGCAAGAATCATCTTGGCGACTCCGACGAATCGCTGCCGACCATGCATGGTTTCGACGAGTTCATGGGCTCGCTCTACCACCTTAATGCGGAGCAGGAGCCCGAGAACGCCGACTACTTCAAGGATCCGGCGTTGAAGAAGAAGTTCGGCACGCGCGGCGTGATCCACACCTGGGCGAATCCGGACGGCACGCAGAAGATCGAGAGCACCGGCCCGCTCACCATCAAGCGCATGGAGACGATCGACGAGGAAGTCACAAAAGCTTCGCTGGACTATCTCGACAAAGCGGCGAAATCAGGCAAGCCTTTTTTCCTGTGGTGGAACTCCACCCGCATGCACATCTTCACGCACCTGAAGAAGGAGAGCCAGGGCGTGACCGGACTCGGCGTCTATCCTGATGGCATGGTTGAACATGACGGCCAGGTCGGACAGTTGCTCGACAAGCTCAAGGAACTCGGCCTCGAAGACAACACCATCGTGATGTATTCCACCGACAACGGTGCGGAGAAATTCTCCTGGCCCGATGGCGGCACGGCTCCGTTCCGCGGTGAGAAGAACGAGAACTGGGAAGGCGGCTACCGCGTACCCACCCTGATCCGCTGGCCAGGCACCATCAAGCCCGGCACGGTCAGCAACGACATCTTCTCGCACAT
>Ga0315270_10000090_pt1 | contig 48621 bp, 46 predicted proteins | sample C1_bottom_MG_FD_204932 | JGI IMG/M metagenome (GOLD analysis project Ga0315270, IMG submission 204932) | Sediment microbial communities from Yellowstone Lake, YNP, Wyoming, USA - C1_bottom | ecosystem: Environmental > Aquatic > Freshwater > Lake > Sediment | place: USA: Wyoming | collected... | reverse complement strand
CATGGCGAGTCGAAGCAGCGCCAGAAGGGGCACTTGGTGTTTTTGATTTAGAACACGATGACTCATCAGGTAGCTGGCGAATTATTCGCCGTGCCACTTAGGAGATGAGGATGTCCAAGGATCCTTTTATCCATCTACAGGTAGCAAGTGGATATTCATTTCGTTATGGCACAGCTACCACTAGTTCTCTTGTTGAACGAGCGGCCGAGATGAATATGACTGGATTGGCTCTCACTGACCGGGATGGTTTAGCGGGTGCAATTCGATTCGCCCAACTTTGCAAACAAAATGGCATAGCACCCATTCTGGGCTGCGATCTAGCAATCAGGAATCAGGTCTTACCCAAATCAAAGACACCAGCAAGGGGAGGAGTGCAAGTTGATCAACGTTTACCCAGAGTGACGCTTCTAGCTCAAGGGGCTATCGGTTGGAAGTCTTTAGTTCGTCTAATCAGTGTAGCAAACGCGCGAGCTTACGAGAATGGCGAACGGGGGAAACCAGTAGTCGATCTTGATCTGATTTCAAAATTTTCCGAAGGGTTAGTTGCGCTGCATGGGTCTTACTCTGAAATTGGAATTGCGCTATCTCGTCGTCGTCCTGACCAAGCAATTCAAATTTTGCAAGATTGGCAAAGGATTTTTACTAGTGATTCGCTTGTAATTGCAATGGTCTCACATAGAGGTCCGACCGGTAGTAATCTTTTAAACACTCCTATCGCTGCTCGATTGCTCAGCTTTGCCAGAGAGGAGAGCATTCAGGCGGTTGTAACTAATGCAGTCAGAATGTTGCATCGAGAAGATGCTCCAGTGGCTGATCTTTTAGATGCTATTCGACGATTGGTTCCGTTGGACGAACGACACATCGATCGACGAACCGCGGAAGGATTTTTGAAAAACGGGAACGAGATGCGAGCAATTGCAGATGAGATTGCGATAGCCGCAGGAGAACGGGACGGCCATAGATTGCTCGCGGATACGCGAATGTTGGCTGAAAAGTTATTGCTAGATCCGACTCAAGTTCTCGGTCTAGGGAAGATACATTTGCCTGAACCAGAGGTTGTTGGCGCTCGCTCTTTCAATCAGATGTCGGAGGTATTGGCCAAGCGCTGCGAAGCAGGGCTCAATTGGCGGTATAACGGGGTTAGTAATACTCGTTTGGAACTGGGTAAAAGACGCCTTGATGAAGAACTTGAAGTGGTCAGAACTCTTGGTTACGCCTCCTACTTTCTCACCGTTGCCGATATTACAGACATGGCTCGAGAGCGTGGAATTCGAGTAGCAGCTAGAGGTAGTGGCGCGGGAAGTTTCATCTGCCACCTCTTAGGAATTTCAGGAGTGGACCCTTTAGAGCATGGTCTTTTAATGGAGAGATTCTGCTCGCCACTGCGTGCCGCTCTTCCTGATATTGATATCGATGTGGAATCCGCTCGACGATTAGAAATATATGACCAGGTATTTGCTCGCTATGCACCTACTGGCTCATGGCCTACTGGGACTGCCAGATGTGCGGCCGTCTCAATGGTCGACACTTACCGAGCGCGGCATGCAATTCGAGACACAGGAGCTGCCTTAGGCATGCCACCAGGGGAGATCGGACTCATCGCAAAATCATTTCCACACATTAGGGCCCGCGATTTAGGCAAAGCCATGAAAGAACTACCAGAGTTACGTAATTCAAGCATCGCCTCTTCAGGTGGGGTTCAACTGCTTTTATCGCTGGCTGAAAGGTTGGATGGTTTACCTAGACATTTAGCGCTGCACCCATGTGCAGTAGTTCTGTCGGATGCCACTTTGCTGGATCGCGTTCCTACTGAAATGAGCGCTCAAGGATATCCAATGGTTCAATTCGACAAAGATGATGTCGAAGATATTGGTCTACTTAAGTTAGACATTCTCGGCGTTCGGATGCAGTCAGCTATGGCTTATGCGTTAACTGAGATTCAACGTGTCGATCAAAAAGAGATCAAACTCGATTCGATCGCTCTTAATGACGAGGCCACTTTCGAGTTGATCAGATCGACACGAACATTGGGAATATTCCAAGTTGAAAGCCCTGGACAACGTGAGCTGGTTGGGAAACTTGCTCCTAAAACTTTTGGTGATTTGATGATCGATATCTCGCTCTTCAGGCCGGGACCAGTCAAGAGCGACATGATTATGCCGTTCTTGCGGGCTAGACACGGTTGGAGCACTCCACAACTTATCCATCCAGATCTAACTGAAGTTTTAGCAGAAACCGAAGGTGTGGTGGTTTTTCATGAGCAGGTTATGTGGCTTATTTCAATAATCGCTGGAGTCAGTCTTGCTGAAGCAGATGAATATCGTCGAGGACTGGGGGACCGAAATGCAATTGATCAGATCCGCGCCTGGTTCTATCCGCGAGCCATTGAACGCGGATATTCATTAAAAGTAGTTGAACAAGTTTGGGACGTTCTGCACTCCTTTGGATCATTTGGATTCTGTAAAGCTCATGCAGCAGCTTTTGCTTTGCCAACCTATCAATCGGCTTGGCTTAAAACCCACTATCCCGCTGCCTTTATAGCTGGCCTGTTAACGCATGATCCAGGAATGTATCCGAGGAGATTGATTCTGGACGAGGCACGACAACTGGGAATTGAGATTCTTCCAATCTCAATAAACGACTCACTTGCAAAATACTCAGTTGAAAAGCTAGATGAAAATAGATACGGAGTTCGCTTATCGCTAAGCGATATAGATGGAATTAGCAATACTGAAGTATTGAGAATTGTGAACGCCCGTCCTTTCCTTGATCTTGCTGATTTTGTGGCTAGATCAGGTGTGTCACGTCCAATAGTGGAACGTCTAATTCTGGTTGGTGCTTTTGATTCGCTACACCGGATCTCTGTTAACCAGCGATCTCTTATGAATCGCGGACAAATAACGAGGCGAGATCTACTTCTGCATTTAGCTGATCTTGAGCAGTGGTCCAAGATAGGCAGTGATCAATTATTTTTGGATATCTCTACACCTCAGCTGATTCCAAGTGGGCTGCCAGAAATGAGTCAAGCCGAGAGGGTTAGAAATGAACTTGAAGTGTTGGGATTAGATGTCAGTTGCCATGTAATGGATTTTTATTCTGATTTTTTGACCGAACTTGGAACCGTAAAATCACACGATTTGTTGACTAGGAGGTCGCAGAGCAAGATTCTTGCTGCTGGCGTAAAGGTGGCCTCTCAAACTCCACCTGTCAGATCGGGACGTAGAGTTATTTTTCTAACCTTGGACGATGCCACCGGGTGTGTGGATGCTACGTTTTTCGATAATGCGCAAGGAGAATATGCAGGCACTCTTTTCCACTCCTGGTTGTTATTGGTTGAGGGCAAAATCCGACGGACAGGAGCGCGCGGCATCTCACTTCAAGCGACGGGTTGCTGGGAGTTAACAGGGCTTTATCAATTGTGGCGATCCGCTGGCATTGAGGCGGTGTATGAAGTGATGGATAGACCAAATACGATTTCATCCGCATCGCCACAAAGAAAATTGGTTCATGTCAGTGGGTTCAAACAGTCGCCATATGCAGACATCAAGCCTGCAGGTGGAGAGGTCGCTGGTCCACCACGTAAGTTATGGCATACCAGTCCGGGGAGTAGTGGGAGGTGAAACGAGTGCGAGACGAACCAACCATCCTGCATGTGGACATGGACGCGTTTTACGCGTCGGTCTCTGTAATTGATAGACCAGAACTAAAGGGTAAGGCCGTGGTGGTTGGTGCCGGTCCAAGATCGGTAGTTCTTTCTGCAAGTTATGAAGCCAGAGCATTTGGTATCAGAGCAGCTATGCCAGTGTCGATGGCGCGCAGACTTGCTCCTAAAGCGGTATTCCTTGAACCAGAACACGAGCGTTATTCAGAGGTCTCTGATGCCGTTATGGAAATCTTTAATTCGTTTACGCCGATAGTTGAGCCTCTCTCGCTTGATGAAGCATTTCTTGACGTTGAAGGCGCTCGTAAATTGATTGGATCTCCAATCGAAATTGCCAGGCAGATTCGTGATCGGGTGGAAACTGAACAAAAAATTACTTGTTCAGTTGGGTTGGCCACTACAAAGTTTGTGGCAAAACTTGCTTCTGGACATTGCAAGCCGAATGGAATGTTGATTGTCGAGAAACTTCAGACAATATCGTTTCTACACCCGCTACCAGTCAGCGCATTGTGGGGCGTCGGTGCGAAAACAGAAGAGGTGCTTAGGCGCCTTGGATTGCTTACTGTTTCCGATATCGCTCACACTCCAGTGGGCACCCTGGAACGAGCACTTGGCAAAGCACAGGGCAAACATCTTTACGAATTAGCCTGGGGTAGGGACGAACGGGATGTGATTCCACACGAGGTGGAACGAAGTATTGGTAACGAAGAAACCTTCGCAAGAGATATAGATAACCCTGAAGTTATCCTTCGAGAAATTTTGCGGTTATCAGAGCGAACTGCCCATCGACTGCGCCTGCGCGATTTAAAGGGACGAACAATTTCAATCAAAGTTAAGTTTGCTGATTTCACCCAGTTGACACGCTCCCGCACTCTTAACGAGGCGACTAATTTGACCCAAGAGATATACGCAGTGGCCAGATCTCTTTATGAGGGATTGAATCTGGACCGGGCCAGAGTCCGTCTGGTTGGCGTCCGCATCGAAGGGCTGATCCCCAGAGACGAGAGTGCGACCCAGTTGGTTCTCGGTGCCCCGGATCATGGCTGGTCAGAGGTGGATAGTGCGGTTGACAAGGCAAGTGCAAGGTTCGGGCACGGGGCTGTCCGCCCAGCCCGACTGGTTGAGCCAACTGAGTGATTCCGGTGAATTTGGGTTCGTCTGGCGTATCGGAATTTTTTGCGCGTATTCTTGGCGCTAGAGCGTCTGGTCATAAATGAGTGGAACGCGCCGATAAATGAGGATGGAGGGTCCGAATGCCGCTTTCTGAACACGAACAAAGAGTTCTTGAGCAGATGGAACGCGCCTTGACGGCTGAAGATCCTCAGTTGGTTTCGACCTTAACGGGGTCGCGAAAGTCTAGATCGACTCGCGGTAGCCTCGCCCTTTCGGTATCCATGGTGCTCGTTGGAATTGGCACTCTGCTTGGCGGGCTGATTTCAAAAATGACCATCGTTGGGGTGATCGGCTTCGCACTGGCGCTAGCTGGAATCTATCTAGCCATTAGCCGGATCTCGGCGCCCAAGTTAGGCAAATCCAATAAACCAGCCGGAAGTTCTCGGTTTATTCAACGCCTTGAACAGCGTTGGGATAACCGCGAAGACCAGTAGACCTTCCGTTCACTGGGTCAAGAGGGAAACCTCAACTTGTAAGTATTTACTCCGCCCAATTTAGGGCGTGATCATTCAAGCACTCTGATCCAGAACGTCCGCTCGGAATTAGCCATTCACCCACTAGCCATCGGGATTCATCCCGATGGCTAGATCTGGTTTAACCACAAGGTGGGTGCAACACCCAGATTTTGGGGTTAAGTGGTTGACAGGGGAGTGAAGTGGAGTAAAGTGGCGGAAAATAGCCGCTGGGGTAGGTGGCTCTGGGTGCGAAATGGGGTGAATCAATGTTTCTTGGGACCCATGAACCGCTTTTGGACGAGAAAGGGCGATTGATTCTCCCGGCTAAGTTCCGAGATGAACTCGCCAGTGGCCTGGTGGTTACCAAGGGACAAGAGCACTGTCTATACGGATTTCCTGCGGCTGAATTTGCTGAACTGACTGAATCCATGCGCCAAGCGCCAGTTACTGCCAAAGGTGCTCGTGACTATATGCGAGTCATGTTTGCCGGAGCGCACGATGAAATTCCAGATAAGCAAGGACGAATAACGATCCCAGCGCAATTGCGTTCGTATGCGGGTCTTTCACGTGAATGCGTCGTCATTGGTGCCAATACCCGGATTGAGATCTGGGATCGAGCAGCATGGACGACGTATTTGAACTCACAAGAGCAGGGCTTTGCCGAGATTTCAGAGGAGGTGTTCCCAGGTCTCTTCTGACGTTGGGACCTTCGCCTGTGCTTTTAAGCGACGCCACTTCCCCGGCGCCGCTTAAAAGCACAGGTGTGGCTCCGCCGACTGCCGAGTAAGGGGGTTCGATGCGCGCTAAACACGAGCCAGTCATGTTGTCGCGCGCTCTTGCGCTACTAGCTCCCGCATTGGTGGGTGAGGGCGCGATTTGTGTCGACGCCACCCTCGGTCTTGGCGGTCATAGCGAAGCAATCCTGCGGACCTTTCCGAACGTGCACTTGATCGGTCTCGATCGAGATCTGGGCGCAATCAAACTAGCCACTGAACGACTAGCTGAATTCGCCGATCGATTGACCATCGTTCATGCGATTTATGATCAACTTCCTGAAGTTCTCAAAAAGACTGGTATCTCCGGCGTTCAAGGAATTCTTTTTGATCTTGGCGTCTCGTCGATGCAGCTTGATGACAAAGAACGTGGTTTTGCCTATTCGCATGACGCGCCACTGGATATGCGAATGGATAACTCACGAGGCATTTCCGCGGCCGAAGTAGTAAACACCTATTCATTTGGCGACCTCGCTCGAATCCTCCGTATTTATGGCGAAGAACGTTTTGCCAAGCGTGTCGCCGAAGCCATCATTCGAGAACGGACCATTACTCCTTTTGAGGGCACTGCGCGGTTAGCTGAGGTGATTCGCAATAGCATTCCCGCAGCTACTAGACGGGTGGGTGGACACCCGGCTAAGCGAAGTTTCCAAGCATTGAGAATCGAAGTTAATGATGAAATCGAGGTTCTTAACAGAGCGATTCCTTACGCACTCGATTCCCTTGCCGTTGGCGGGCGAATGGTGGTTCTTTCCTATCAATCGCTGGAAGACCGTATCGTCAAACAGGAATTTGTAGCGCGATCATTGTCTACGTCGCCACGAGATTTGCCAGTGGAACTTCCCGGACATGAACCGAAATTCCGTCAGTTGGTAAGAGGGGCAGAGGAGCCTTCGCCAGAGGAACTCATCAGTAACCCTCGAAGCGCTTCAGCAAAGTTGAGGGCGATTGAGCGGGTGGCTGCCTGATGGCTCTTTCTCAACCAATACTCGAACCGTTAGTTAAACCACTACCGAAAGCACTACCGAAAGCACTACAGCCACGTCCTAGCCTTCGGTTGTTACCTCAACTTCGAACTCTTCCTGAACAAAAAGCCAAACCAGTTACTTTTGCGGTCATCCTTAGTGCCTTATTGGTAATGGGTTCCTTGGTTTTGCTCTTAGTCAATACCATGATGGCGCAAGATGCCTTTGTACTAAATCGACTAAAACAACAAGTCTCTACGCTTACAGATCAGGAGCAGGCAATCACTGCTCTAACGTCATGGGAATCATCGCCCAGCTCGCTCGCGGCGAAAGCCATGGAGCTTGGAATGGTGCCAGGGGGGACGCCAGTTTTTCTTGATTTACAGACCGGAAAAGTAATTGGAGTAACTAAAAAATCGGCGAATCGCACTACGGCTAGTCGATGATCAAAGATACTCGTCCGCGCATTCGCGGACTCTTCATTTTGTCAGTGATTGTAATGTCTGTGTTCGCAGCGAGATTGGTTCAGGTGCAAGGGGTTCAATCTGAACAATATGCAGAAAGAGCTGCCAAGGAATTGCGAAGCAGTGCGACACTGCCAGCGATACGGGGCGAAATAGTTGATGTTCATGGGGTTGTTCTAGCCCGAAGTGTGAATGCCATAAATATTACTGTTGACCAAACATTGGTTAATGATCCTGAGGTGGCAGCTGAAGCCATTGCTCCAATACTTGGTTTGACCATCACTGAAGTGGCTCTAAAACTTACCGGTGGAAAACGATTCGCCTATGTGATGAAGGACGTTACTCCACAAACTTGGGCATCAGTAAAGGCAGCACTAGCAAGCCTTAATGACAAGCTTCCTTTGGATAAACGCATTGCAGGATTTTATGGAGAGAATACCTTTCGTCGAGAGTATCCAGCGGGCCCACTGGCTGCTTCTGTTTTGGGTTTTGTAAATGATTCGGGACATGGTGGCGGTGGAATTGAATATGCCTTCGATCAAATTCTCGCCGGAGTCGACGGCACATATATATATGACTCAGGAGGAGGAGCGGCCATCCCATCGGCGACAGACGTGTTGGTTGCTGCAAAACCGGGGAGGACTATTCGGTTAACGATTGATCGTGATATCGAATGGGTGGCACAGAAGGAGATTGACGCACAGGTAAAGGCGAGTCGAGCGCTTTCTGGAACGGCAATTGTGATGGATCCAAAGACCGGATCCATTCTTGCCATTGCCTCCTCGCCTGGATATGACCCGAATGATGTGAGCAAGACTCCGATTTCGCTTCTTGGTATACCAGCAATAGATCAAGTTTATGAGCCAGGTTCAACCGGCAAAGTCATGACCTTGTCCGCCGCTTTGGAAGAGAAAGTGGTTACCCCAATCTCAGTGTTTAACGTTCCCTACAAACTGAAGCGAGGAGATCGCACCTTCCATGATGACGAAAAGCACCCGATTTGGCAGTTGACGACCGCGGGCGTTCTAGCTAAGTCAAGCAACGTCGGTGCAATTCAGATCGCTGAGAAAATGCCTAGCGAAACGCTGAGAAATTATTTGAGTAAGTTCGGTATCGGGCAGAAAACTGGTGTGAAACTTCCTGGAGAGACAGCCGGGTTGTTTCCCGAGTTAAGGAACTGGTCGCAGAGCACAGCAAGGACTGTTTCTTTTGGTCAGGGTTATTCCCTGACATCACTCCAGGCCACCAGCGTTTTCGCGACCGTGGCCAACGACGGAATTCGAGTTACCCCAACTCTCATCGCAGGGATGAGTGATACCGATAGGCATTACACGGCTTTGTCGAGAAAACCGGGAATTCGGGTGATTAGTGCGGACACCGCTCGTACGATGCGACTCATGATGGAGGGCGTTGTTTCTGCTGGTGGCACTGCACCCGAGGCTCAAATTTCCGGATATCGAGTGGCAGGCAAGACCGGTACAGCTAATAGGGTCGATAGCGCTTGTAGTTGCTATCGGGGCTACACGGCCTCATTCATCGGGTTTGCTCCAGCAGACAAACCAGCTCTAGTTATGAGCGTGACCATTCAAGACCCCAAGGGAGTCCACTTTGGTGGACTCTTGGGCGCGCCTATATTTAGCAAGGTGATTTCGTTTTCCTTGAAGTCGATGAGCATTCCGCCAACCGGTAAGGCGCCTAACCCGATTCCGTTGGATGCCGCGCATTTGGCACCAGTTGTTGTGGCTCAAAAAACTACTACTGGTCTTAAACCATGACTCGGCCAGTTACTGCATATTCAAAGTCACTCGTCGATATCGCTCAGTTTTTGGGCGCCGCTAAGCCCGGCGCAGATCTTGAAATCACGGGATTGACCCATGATTCGCGACTAGTCATACCTGGCGACCTCTATGTGGCACTGCCGGGATTCCATACTCATGGCGCGAAGTATGCAGGAGAGGCAATTGCCCAAGGGGCCACCGCAATACTGACCGACATATCTGGAACAGAAATGCTTGGTTCGGTCAATGTGCCAGTGATCTATATTCCAGATGTTCGCGGATCGCTTGGATTCTTGTCTTCATGGTTTTATGACTTCCCTTCGAAGAAAATGAATTTAGTCGGCATAACTGGTACTAACGGTAAAACCACAACGGCTCACTTGATCGACTCTGTATGGCGTTCCCAAAATCGAAACACTGGCTTAATTGGCACAATCGAAACGCGAATTCGTGATAAGTCCGTTCCAAGTGTTCGAACAACTCCAGAAGCTACCGATCTGCAAGCGCTGTTTGCCACGATGTTGGAGGCCGGTTGTAGCGATGTGGTTATGGAAGTTTCAAGTCATGCCCTAGCTCTGGGACGGATAAACGGAAGTCATTTTTCAGTGTCAGTTTTCACCAACCTGACCCAAGATCATTTGGATTTTCATGAGAACATGAATGAATATTTCAAAGCAAAGTCGATCTTATTCTCGCCGACGCTTTCTGACCTGGCATTAATAAACATTGATGACGAATATGGAGCAACATTGTCTCAGAGTCTTGAGATTGCGTGCCAGACATATAGCGCAGCAGGTTCGAATAGCGATTGGTCTGCAAAGGAGATTTCTAGAAGTGTTTCGGGGTCTCACTTTATTGTAAATAGTCGTGAATACGGCGATGTGCCGGTTGAAATCCCGTTGATTGGCGATCACAATATTGCCAACGCCTTGGCCTCGTTCGCCGTTTTAGTACACAGTGGGGTCAGCCCCCAAGAAGCGGCGACTGGATTAGCAAAGGTAGATGGAGTCCCCGGGCGATTGGAACGCATTGATTGCGGACAGCCTTTTGTGGCTGTGGTTGATTATGCCCACACCCCCGATGCGGTTGAGAGAGTCTTGGCGGCTCTTCGATCTCGTTCCACAGGGCGCATTATTGGTGTTTTGGGTTGCGGCGGGGATCGAGACCCAAGCAAGCGTCCACTAATGGGAGCAGCTTTAGCTAACGGCGCAAACATCGCTTTTTTCACAAGCGACAATCCTCGCTCTGAGAATCCAAATCAAATAATCGCGGAAATGCTATCTGGCGCACAGGGGATCGCGGGGTCTGATATTAGGGTAGAAGCAGATCGAGCCATTGCGATTGCATCGGCCGTTGAAATAGCCGAGGTTGGAGACGTTCTTCTCGTAGCTGGCAAAGGTCACGAAACAGGCCAAGAAATTATGGGAGTAATAAAACCATTTGACGATCGCGAAGTCTTAACTTCAGCAATTCTGAGGCGTCTTTCCAAGGATGCGAAAAAATGATCCCACTTTCGCTTCGTGAGATTGCCCTGATTGTAGGCGGCTCAGTTCTTAACGCCACTGGGGAAGAAGTGGTTTCTGGTGATGCCTTTATTGATTCTCGAAACGTTGCGCTCAAGGGACTTTTCGTTGCGCTTTCCGGAGAGCATGTCGACGGGCACCAATTTGCAAAGAATGCAATTCAAAATGGCGCAATCGCCTGTTTAGTAACTAGAGACGTAGGTGTTCCATCGGTTCAGGTGAAGGATGCAGAACTATCTTTGCAATTACTTGCCGGACACATACGTCGAGTTTTGCCGAATTTGAAAACCATCGGCATAACTGGTTCACAGGGCAAGACGACAACCAAGGATTTACTTTTCGCCATCCTTTCTAAGGTATCGCCCACGATTGCACCACCTGGTAGTTTCAATAATGAACTTGGCGTGCCACTAACTATCTTGCGTTGTAGCGAAGAAACGCGATTCTGTATATTAGAAATGGGTGCACGGCACCAAGGAGACATCGCTAAGTTAGCAAAACTGGCCAACCTGGATATCGGAGCGGTACTCAATATTGGGACGGCGCATATTGGGGAGTTCGGATCCCTTTCCATCTTGGCAAAGGCCAAAGGGGAAATGATTGCATCCTTGTCGGCGGGGGCAGGTGCAGTTCTTGGAACCTACGATGCGGAGACAACCAAGCTGGGCATAGATGCCCCATGCCGAGTCGTGACCTTCGGTGAAAATCCTGACTCTGTTGTTCGAGCTACCGAGATATCGCTAATCCACGGCCAAGCAAATTTTCAACTGGTACAGGGCACTGAAGGTGTCAGCGTCCAGCTCAACTATTACGGACGACACCAAGTCGCTAATGCGCTTGGGGCTGCTGCCATTGCCGCACAGTTACGGATCGGATTACCTATCATCGCGGAAGCTCTTTCTGGGGCACATCCAATTAGCAGGTGGCGAATGGAGGTCAGCCAAAGTGATGGTGTAACCATCATCAATGACGCCTACAACGCAAACCCGGAAAGCATGTCAGCGGCAATAGAATTACTGGCGGAATGGTCCACCTCTGAGGCTCGACCAAGTTGGGCAATTCTAGGTCAGATGCATGAACTCGGCGCGTCGTCAGACCAAGCACATCGACTTATCGGCAGGCTAGTGGCAGAGCGTGGAATCGATCACCTGATAGTGGTCGGATCGGGCGCAAGCGAAATTTGGAATGGAGCTCAGGAGATGGTGATCAGCGATGCAAGACTTGTTACAGACGCAGAGTCCGCGCTTCGTCACCTGCAACAGCACCTGGAGCCAAACGCAATGGTTTTGGTCAAGGCTTCTCGAGCTGAAGGACTAGAGAAGTTGGCTCTTGAAATCTCGGGTGGCAAGTCATGAAGGGAGTCCTCTTCGCGTCTTCGTTGGCTTTTCTTCTTTCAATTCTTGGAACGCCGCTAGCGATTCGGTTTCTGGTGAGCCGCGGTTACGGACAAATCATCAGGGATGATGGGCCAACCAGTCACCACACGAAACGTGGAACACCGACAATGGGTGGCGTCGTTATAATTGGTGCGACGCTTTTGGGGTATTTTTTATCTCGCCTAATCATGTCCAGACATCCAACTGCATCTGGAGTGCTGGTTCTGTTCTTAATGACTGGACTGGGGCTTGTTGGGTTTATTGATGATTGGCTCAAAGTATCCAAACAGCGTTCGACTGGATTAGGTGCCAGGGCAAAAATTCTTGGACAGTCAATCGTGGCTATTACTTTTGCGGTTCTAGGTTTGCAGTTTCCTGACAATCATGGGTTGAGACCCATTTCATTGAACTTATCTATCACCCGTGACACCTCATTTAAACTGGGTGCCGTCTTGGTTGTTATCTGGGTGTTGATCATGATTACTGCTGAAAGCAACGGAGTTAACCTCACAGACGGCCTGGATGGACTGGCGACAGGTGCATCTGTGATGACGTTCGCAGCCTTTGTAATCATTGGAGTCTGGGAGTTTGGTCAAGGCTGCTCGCTCACACCCGGACCAAAGTGTTATGACGTTCGAGATCCGCTTGATATAGCCATAGTTGCAGCGGCGTTGATGGGTGCCTGTTTTGGTTTCCTGTGGTGGAACGCAAGCCCAGCAAAGATTTTTATGGGTGACACCGGATCACTGGCTCTGGGTGGTGCACTTGCTGGATTAGCAATTGCAAGTAGAACTGAATTGCTACTTTTGCTGCTTGGCGGACTCTTCTTGATTATCTCTCTCTCGGTTATTTTGCAGGTGGGATTTTTCAAACTTTCGGGCGGGCGAAGAATCTTGCTTATGGCACCGCTCCAACATCATTTCGAACTTCTTGGTTGGGGCGAAGTCACTATTGTTATTCGATTCTGGGTGATTGCCGGACTATGTGTGGCAGCAGGACTTGGAATTTTTTATGCAGACTGGGTTTCTGGTTAAAGATGAAGTGGCATGGAGTCCTTCCAGAACTTACCGATAAGCAGGTTTGGGTTGCCGGCTATGGCCGTGCAGGCAAGTCGGTCATTACCGCACTTCAACGTTTGGGCGCGAAAGTAGTTCTTATAGAAGAAAATTTGGCTGCACCGCCCTCTGATGTCCCAACTCTCAATTCGATTCCAGATGAAGTCAATGCCGAACTGATTATTACTTCGCCGGGTTGGCGCCCGGGGAGTCGACTTTTTGAAGTTGCCGCCGATTCAGGTGTGAAAGTTATTGGAGATGTTGAGTTTGCTTGGCTGGTGGATCAGGCACAAGCAAAACGTGAATCCAGATTTGCTCCGCGCTGGCTGGCGGTGACTGGCACAAACGGCAAAACCACGACGGTCGAGATGTTGGAAAGCATGCTCAAGGCTGAAGGCTTACGAGCAATTGCGTGCGGCAATGTTGGATTGCCTGTCATCGATGCGGTGATGGCTGAAGTTCCTTACGATGTTCTTGCAGTTGAGCTTTCGTCTTTTGAGATTCATTGGGCAAAGAGTCCTAAACCGTTTGCAACCGCTTTGCTTAATATCTCAGATGATCACTTGGATTGGCATGGCTCGTTCGATGAATATGCTAAAACAAAAATTGAGTTATTGGCGCGCTCTGAATATGCAATCTATAACGCTGATGATGAACGTACGATCGAAATTCTCGAGGGAGTCTCCACCGGGGAGCGTATTTCCTTCACACTAGATACCCCACGCCCAGGTCAGTTAGGGGTTGTTGAGGAAATCTTGGTAGATAGAGCCTTTGTAGAGAACCCGCAATTAGAGGCCGGTCCTCTCGCGACCTTGGACGAGGTAAAGCCGTTCGCACCGCATAATGTGGCCAATGCACTTGCTGCTGCGGCGCTGGCTCGAGCCGCCGGAGTAAGCCTTGCGGCTGTCTCACAAGGATTAAGAGATTTCAAATCTGGCGAGCATCGCATTACTCAAGTGGCCATGATCGATGGCATCAACTTCGTCGATGATTCAAAAGCAACAAATCCCCATGCGGCTTCGGCTTCATTATCGTCTTTTGATTCAGTCGTTTGGATCGCCGGTGGCTTAGCGAAAGGTGCTTCGATGGAGAGTTTGGTAATTGAAAACTCCAAGCGCCTTCGCGGCGTAGTTCTAATTGGTGAGGATCGCGAAGTTATTCGTGCAGCGTTAGATAAATTCGCCTCCGACGTGCCAGTTATTGAAATTGTGATCGAAGCAAATGAAATGTCAAAAAGGGATAGTGCAGAAATCTTGATGAAGGAAGTGGTTGAAGCAGCCTGGAAATTGGCATCTTCTGGGGACACCGTTTTGCTTGCTCCAGCATGTGCCTCGATGGATCAGTTTGACTCCTATGCGCAGAGAGGTGATTTGTTCGCCCAGGCAGTGCGAGAGATTCTAGGGACAGTTCTATGAAAGTGAGGGATCGAACTTTTCTTCAAAGACCACTCGCGCCTTATTATGTCATTCTCGGTGCCGTAGTGATTCTGACAGCCTTCGGGGTCATTATGGTTTTATCAGCATCAGGTGTAAGAGCTTATGAGCAATCAGGTACGGCGTTTGCGATCGTTGCCAAACAACTACTTTGGGTTGCGGTGGGTGTCCCATTGGCTTGGCTGGCCTCTCGCCTACCAATTAAGCAATGGAAACGATTAGCTTGGCCATTGCTCGCTCTTGCAGTTTTGACCCAGGCAATGCTTTTCGTGCCAGGTGTGGGGCGAATGGTGAACGGGAATCTAAACTGGATTTCCATCGGGCCTTTTAGTGGACAGCCAAGTGAATTTGCCAAATTCGCCTTGATTATCTGGGGCGCTACCATCGTCTCAATTAAAGAGAAACTCATTCATGAACCAAAACAGATGATAATTCCGTTAATCCCAGGATTCGGAATCATTTTGTTCTTGGTCTTGGCTGGTAAAGATCTTGGAACTGCAGTCATTCTCTTGGTAATTTTGGCCGGCATGTTGCTTGCCGCAGGTGCTTCTTGGCGTTTACTTGGTTCGGTGGGACTGTTCTCCTTGCTAGGTGTTGCGGCTTTAGTCGTTACCAAAGGCAATCGAGTACGTCGTTTTGCGGCTGCGTTTGATCCGTTTTCGCCGCAAAATTATTTGGGGGCTGGTTGGCAACCAGCTCATGGCGTAATGGCGATGGCCACCGGCGGCCTTTTTGGAGTTGGCCTTGGAGCAAGCAGACAGAAATGGTCGAACTTGGGTCCTGAAGCACATACCGATTTTATTTTCGCTGTCATCGGAGAGGAGTTGGGACTCATCGGAACACTGCTGGTGATTTCACTTTTTCTTGCGATCATGTGGGCTGGCACGAAGATCGCTCTCAGAGCATCCGATCCATTTGTCCGAGTCAGTGCCGTGGGCATCACCACCTGGTTCACCTTTCAAAGTGTGGTGAACATTGGTTCAGTGATTGGAATTGTTCCGGTTGCTGGTGTTCCACTTCCTTTGATTTCCTATGGCGGTTCTTCGATGGTGGCCACTTTGGTTGCCATGGGCTTCCTGGTTGGGGTGGCCAAACGTGGCTGATTCGCAAGCGCAGAGGATTAGAGTGGTTTTTGCTGCGGGAGGAACGGCTGGACACGTTGAGCCGGCCTTGGCTACAGCTGACATGATTCAAAGGATTGAGCCGAGGGCGCACATAAGTTTCCTGGCTACCGCAACTGGAATCGAGAACCAACTTGTTCCGCCGAGGGGCTATGACCTACTGATGGTTCCCAAGGCAGCAATCCCTAGAGGAATTTCAAAAGATTTGATTCTCCTTCCAATAAAATTGTTGCGAGCCGTAGCGCAGACCAAGAAAGCGATCGCTGGAGCCGACGTGGTTATTGGCTTCGGAGGGTATTTGGCTGGTGCTGCTTATATTGCTGCGAAGATCTCTGGAATTCCGATCGTGGTTCATGAAGCAAATGCTAAAGCCGGTTTAGCTAATCAATTAGGCGCACTGTTCGCCACCGAAGTCGCCCTTTGTGAATCTATCAATGGAATTAGCAAAGGCAGAGTGATTGGACTTCCGATGCGGGAGTCCATAGTCAATTGGGCAACAGATGTGCGGAGTGATGCTAAAAAATTTAGAACTGAAGCGCGACTTGCTCTCGGAATTTCTCCATCGATGCAAACACTGGTTGTTATGGGTGGATCCCAAGGATCCTTGAGAATCAACTCCGCTATTGCAGATGCCCTAGATCTGATCCTTGGCAAAGAAATCCAGGTAATTCATGCCGTTGGCGGCCGCAATGAACTCCCCGGCAAGAAGGTCGGATACTTTCCATCGCAGTACCTGACAAAAATGGAGTTAGTTTACGCAGCAGCCGACCTTCTGATAGCTCGAAGTGGGGCTGCTACCTGCCAAGAAGTGCTGGCATTTGGTCTGCCAACCATTTTCATTCCATTGCCTCACGGCAATGGTGAGCAGGGACTTAATGCGAGGCCGATTGCTCAAGTTGGGGCAGCTATTGTGATTCCAGATGATCAAACCACAGGCGAGAAACTTGCTGCTGAGGTGATCGATTTGATCAAAGATGAGGCAAAGCTTTCCGAGATGCATAAGGCCAGCGGACAGCTTGCGCATCTAGATTCAGCAAAGCGACTTGCTGAACTAGTAATCACGGTTGCTAGAGCGAAGAGTAAGAAATGACTGCAATAGAAGGGCCTCTCCATCTAATTGGGGTAGGAGGCGTTGGAATGAGCGGGCTAGCACGAATTCTGCTGGCTCGCGGAATCCAGGTAAGTGGATCAGATGCAAGAGCCTCACGAGAGTTAGATGCTCTTAGAGCTCTTGGGGCACTAACCTTTGTCGGACATGATGCAAAAAATCTTATTCAGAATGAGTTGGGACAGATCAAAACGGTCGTCATCTCCTCTGCAATTCGCTCAGACAATGCCGAACTAGTTGCCGCCCAAGAATTCGGAATCCCAGTCATTTCGCGAGCCGAACTTCTGGCTCAACTGATGCTGGGGTATCGAGGGATTGCGGTGGCCGGCACTCACGGTAAGACCACTACCACGTCGATAATGACGGTGACCATGCAGCACCTTGGCTTGGATCCTTCATTTGCAATTGGCGGATCGCTTAACGAAAGCGGTGCAAACGCACATCAAGGTACTGGGGATTTTTTCATAGCTGAGGCCGACGAGTCCGATGGTTCTTTTTTACGTTATCACCCAGAAATCGCCATTATTACAAATGTAGAACTTGATCACTTGGATCATTACAAAACCTTGGCTTCCTTTGAGGAGGCATTCCAAGACTTTGCTCGAACCGCAAAGGACGTGGTGATTGCTTGTGCGGATGATGATGGTGTGCGTCGTTTGATATCTCACTCTAGGCAGAGTGATCTGATTGCTCCTGCATTTCTTACTTATGGCCAGAGCGAGGATGCAGATCTTCAAATTTCAAATATCCAAAGCGCCGACGGGGGCATGACTGCTGATGTGAGCTGGAATGGGGCAGTGCTGGGAACAATTCGTACAGGTATCCCTGGAATTCATAATGTTCTAAATTCGGCCAGCGTAATTCTGGCGGGCCTGCATCTAGGTTTTGCTTTTGTTGACCTGGTTGATGGAGTTGCCTCATATACGGGAACTAGAAGGCGATTTGAATTACGCGGAGTAGCATCTGGAGTCCGAGTTATTGATGATTACGCCCATCACCCAACGGAAATTCGAGCCACCATTGAGGCGGCTCGTCAGATTTCGGGTGAAGGTCGCGTCATAGTCATTTTTCAGCCGCATAGGTATTCGCGGACCATGGCTTTTGCTGCCGAATTCGCGCAAGCATTATCTCTCGCTGATGACGCAACAGTTTTAGAGGTTTACTCAGCGGGCGAAGACCCAATTCCTGGAGTAACAGGGCGAATCATCTCTGCCAAAATCGATCCCTCCGGCAGTCGAGCCAGATTCGAACCCTCATTTGCTGAAGCAGCAAGTAACCTTGCCAGCAGATGTCGGCCTGGTGATGTCCTCTTAACTTTAGGTGCCGGAGATGTGACAATGTTGGCGCCAGCCATCCTTGCTTGTTTGCAAGCTTCGGAGTGAATCAATTGCGATTGAAAAATCGTCGGCGCAACATGGCGATTATCGTGATCCTGCCGATGCTCATAGGAGCATCTGGATGGACGCTGGGTTGGTCGTCCCTCTTGGCTATAAAACAGATTGATGTCGTGGGCGTTGCGACGGGGTCGCCGCTTACAAGTAGCGCGGTTGTCGCTGCCTCTGGGATAAAACTTGGCGAGTCTATGGCGCGCTTGAATCAGCGAAGCGTCAGGCGCGAGTTACACCGATTGCCGCGAGTTGATGATGTCTCTCTTGTTCGGAAATGGCCACACAAAGTGGTTCTCGTGATCAGAGAGAGAAAGCCAGTGCTCGCAGTTGTTCAAGGAAATGAATTCTTGTTAGTTGATAGCAAACGAAACCAGTACGCCGTGTCTTCTAAGGCGCCAGCGGGTGTGCCAACCTTGACAATTATCGGTGACCAGAAAGCTGGATTGACGACTGCGGTTTCAGTCATAACGGCATTGCCCAAGGAGATCAAGGGAATCGTTACCCAAATGCAAAGTTCAGGCATTGATGGTTTGCAAATAACACTCGAGGGAGGGGTGAAGGTTATCTGGGGGAGCAGTGAGGATCTAGATCTAAAAAGTCGGGTCCTAAAGACCATTCTTTCTGGCGATGGAGCTAGCCGATTTAGGACCTTTGACGTCAGTGCGCCATACGCTCCCACTGCAAGTTGATTACTTCACCTAAATGCGTGATTTTTTTCCGACACGCCACGCCGAAGTTGTTGTTATTGACCCTTTCGGCGATACCTTCACAACCATAAGAAATAGGACAAAAGCCTCAATCTATACTTGAGACTAAGGGTTTTCGACGAAAGGGCAAGACCGTGGCGGCTCCGCAAAACTACTTAGCTGTGATCAAAGTTGTTGGTATCGGCGGTGGTGGAGTCAACGCAGTTAATCGAATGATTGAAGTTGGACTCAAAGGCGTTGAGTTCATTGCCATTAATACGGATGCGCAAGCGCTTCTGATGAGCGATGCTGACGTAAAACTTGATATCGGTCGAGAACTGACTCGCGGTTTGGGCGCTGGTGCAAATCCAGATGTCGGGCGTCAAGCAGCCGAAGACCATGCCGAAGAGATTGAAGAAGTTATCCGCGGTGCTGACATGGTCTTTGTGACTGCTGGAGAAGGTGGTGGCACCGGTACAGGTGGCGCACCTGTTGTTGCTCGCATCGCCAGAGAACTTGGTGCCTTGACTATAGGCGTAGTAACCAAGCCGTTCACCTTTGAAGGGCGCAGGCGTTCCAACCAAGCCGATACCGGTGTTGAAGATTTACGTAACGAAGTTGACACCTTGATAGTGATTCCCAACGACCGTCTCCTATCTATCTCTGATAGATCCATCAGCATGCTGGATGCTTTCAAGAGCGCAGATCAAGTTCTGCTATCGGGAGTTCAAGGCATCACAGATTTGATCACCACACCAGGGCTTATCAATCTTGATTTCGCTGACGTTAAAAGCGTCATGCGTGGTGCGGGGTCCGCGCTGATGGGTATTGGTTCTGCTCGAGGTGAAGGACGCGCGATCAGGGCAGCTGAATTGGCTATTGCAAGTCCATTGCTTGAAGCATCGATAGATGGTGCCTACGGCGTACTTCTGTCTATTGCCGGTGGATCTGATTTAGGACTCTTTGAAATTAGTGAAGCGGCAGAGTTAGTCGCCTCCGTCGCGCACCCAGATGCAAATATTATTTATGGAACTGTCATCGATGATGCGTTGGGCGATGAAGTACGAGTCACGGTTATCGCAGCAGGGTTCGATGGTGGAGAACCGAAGCGGATGGAAGTGCCGATTCTTTACACAACAACCGCAGCAGAAGAAGTCTCTACGGATCCAGTCGTAGTTGCCGTGAATTTGCCGGATGGTCCACCGCTGCAGTCCTCTTTGCGCCGGACCATCGTTTTCGAAGATGCCATTAATGGCGATGAATTGGACATTCCTGATTTCCTTAAGTGATGCCATGATCCACATACAGTTCAGCACTCGCCTCGGCGGGGTGAGCCAGGGTAGTTATGGTCATAATTCACAGGGCCTGAATCTGGCTACCCACGTCGGGGACGATCCAACGCACGTGTCTCGCAATCGAGAGATAGTGCGAGACTTACTTGGTTTGCCTCCGGTCGTGTATATGAATCAAGTCCATGGCAATGAGGTCGCCTTTATTAGCAAAACAAATCTCAATGAAGTGTTTACGGCAGACGCTCTGGTTACCAAGGAGCACGGAATCGCCTTGGCCGTCTTGAGTGCTGACTGTGTTCCGATGATCTTGCAGGATCCACAAATGGGAGTCATCGCAGCCGCTCACGTTGGTAGGCCTGGATTGCTAAATGGCATAGTTGAAAAGACGGTGCTGGCAATGCAATCAGTTGGTGCTCTCACGATAAGGGCGGTACTTGGACCAGCAATTTGCGGTGATTGCTACGAAGTTCCGCTCCAAATGCAGAGCGAAGTGAGTGCTGTTGCGCCTGCGTCTCGTTCCGTCACGGATTTGGGAACGCCTGGCTTGGACATTCGAGATGGAGTCGCCTGGCAACTAGAGCAGTTTGGAATCGATACAGTAATTGATCCCATTTGTACCAAGCGGTCGGAATTGCATTATTCGTATCGAAGAGATGGCATCACAGGTCGAACCGCCGGTTTTGTTTATTTATCCTAGGTCTCAAATGGAAACGAGTCTGGAATAGTGGATGTTGTGATCGATAGACGAACCGAGTTGGCGACAAATCTCGAGAACGTCCGACGAGATATTGCAGCAGCCGCCAGTTTGGCTGGTCGGGATCCGAACGAGATAACCCTGATTGGAGTTACTAAGAATTTTCCGGCTAGTGATGCTGCTCTGCTAGCGGATTTAGGGCTGACCGACTTGGGCGAAAATCGTGCGCAAGAAGCCGAACGCAAAGCTGAAGAGTTTTCCGCATTGACAGATACCCGAATTACTTGGCATTTTATTGGCCAACTTCAGCGCAATAAAGTGCGCAGCGTTATTGCATTTGCAGATGTCATCCAATCGGTGGATCGGGGGAGCCTGGTCCAAACACTTAAGACCGAAATTGAACACAGTGGCCGCTCACCTTTGGTGCTCATCCAAATAAACCTTGAGGCTCAGGCAGAAGGACGAGGTGGTGCGCAAGAAACTGAAATCCTAGAACTGGCGGATTCAATCGCGCAGGCTGGGATTCAATTGGCTGGGGTCATGGCAGTTGCCCCGCTCTCAGAGGATCCGCTGAGGGCATTCTCTCGATTGGCTAAATTGCATGAACATCTCCTGCAGATTCATCCCACCGCCACATGGCGTTCGGCGGGTATGAGCGGGGATTTTCAAGAGGCGATTAATTCGGGTGCGACACATGTGCGTCTTGGTGCTTCAATACTCGGAAAGCGACATTTGTTACAGTAACGTCTGTTTTTATGGCAAAGGGAATGCGTAAGATGGCGGTCTACCTGGGATTGGTCGACGGCGACGAAGAGTATGGCGAAGAGCTTGAACCTTTCGATAATCGCTCCGCCGAGGTGTATCGGAATCTACCTCCACGCTTGCTGGAACGTTCCGTTAGCCCAGTCGTAGTTGATCGGCCAGTTGAAAGACCTGATCGAATCATCACCCTTCACCCACGCAATTACAACGAAGCTCGAACCCTCGGAGAGCATTACCGCGAGGGTGTCCCAGTGATTATGAATCTGACTGAGATGGAAGAGCCAGATGCAAAACGCCTAGTTGACTTCGCCGCAGGGCTGGTTTTTGGTCTGCATGGCAGTATCGAACGAGTGACTGCAAAAGTGTTCTTACTCTCTCCAGCAGATATTAAAGTCAGCCAAGAGGATAAGAACGCAGCTGCACAGGCAAGCTTCTTCAACCAAAGCTAACCGATGGCGAACATTTTCGGTCTCCTAGCTTTTCTTCTCTGGCTCTATTTGCTCGCTCTAATAGGTCGTCTGATTTTTGAATATGTGCAGCAATTTGCACGATCATGGCGACCACGTGGAGCCATGCTGGTGTTTGTATCAGCAATCTATGGGCTGACGGATCCGCCGCTCAGATTCTTGCGACGAATCATTCCCCCGCTCAGATTGGGTGGAGTCAGCCTTGATCTATCCTTCTTGGTTCTGTTCTTCATCGTTTCAATGCTGATGCGAGTCGTCGCAATTCTCTAAATTCCTACATCGCTCATGCTCGAGTTAGCGTACAAGCGAAGCCAATCTCGTTATCTCTAAGTGCCTCTTCAGGCTGTGCCTGCGCTTGAGTGAAATCAACCGCAAGGACCTCTTCTCGAATCTCGCGTTCGTATTCGCTTACTGCTGACGAGGTCTGTCCTTCAGCGCTCCAAGATACTTTGATCCGATCGCTGACCTCGAATCCGGCGTTCTTTCGACCTTCTTGAATCAATCGGATGACTTCCCGCATGATTCCAGCGCGACGCAATTCTGGGGTAATGGTTAAATCAAGTGCAACGCTTTCACCGCCCCCGGAAACTACTGCCCAACCGCTCTTAGGAGTCTCGGTAACTACTAAGTCATCTGCAGTTATTTCAAAATCTTGGTCGCCAAATCTGATCGAAGCAGTATTGGATTCCCGAAGCGCAGCAACCAATGAGGTCGGATCGGCCTGAGAAATTACTGAAGCGATTGCCTGAGTCTGATTACCAAAACGTTGACCGAGGTTGCGGAAATTGGCTTTGACGCTCACCTCCACGAGGTCTGATTCTGCAACTGAAATATCGTCAAGAACCAACACGTTTAACTCATCTGAAACTTGATTACGGAGTTCTTCGGATAAGAGTTGCCAGCCTTTAGCAGCGATAAGCGCCCTGCCAAGTGGCTGACGAATTTTAACTTGAGATTCAGCGCGTGCCGCTCTACCTAGTTCAACTAGGCGACGAACCAATGCGACTTGATCTTGTAACGCAGGATCAATCAGTCTTTCATTAACCTCAGGGAATGCAGCAAGGTGAATTGAGTCAGGTTGCGTGGAGTCGACAACTTTAAATAGCTCTTGCCAGGCATGCTCAGTAATGAATGGAACCATGGGAGCCATCAGTAGGGATATCGAGCGAAGACATTCGTGCAAAGTTGCAAGAGCTGCAGTGTCTCCGTCCCAGAAGCGGCGACGAGAGCGTCGGACATACCAATTCGAAAGATTGTCGACGAATTGAGAGATTAGTTTCCCAGCAGCTTGCGAATCAAAATCGGTGTAAGCCTGCTCCACGTCTTTCATGGTTTGGTTAAGTTCGGACAGCACCCAGCGATCCAAGACTGGCCGTTCGGCAGCCGGTGCAACTGGCATGGTGACCGAAAAATTAGAAAGACGAGCATAAAGCGAGTGGAACGCGATGGTATTCCAATAGGTAAGAAGAGTTTTTCTTACAACATCTGCGATCGCATCATGTCCTACTCGTCGAGACTGCCAAGGCGACCCTGAGGCCAACATGAACCAACGGACCGCGTCCGCACCGTGTTGATCCATTAGCGGGATAGGTTCGAGAACATTTCCAAGGTGCTTGCTCATTTTGCGTCCGTCTTTGTCGAGGATATGTCCAAGGCAAAGGACGGTCTTGTAAGAACTTTTATCGAACACCAGAGTTCCAATTGCCATCAGGGTATAGAACCAACCGCGGGTCTGGTCAATGGCTTCGCAAATGAAATCTGCTGGGTAGGCCGCTTTGAATTTTTCTTCAGATCCGGCGACATGCGGATAACCCCATTGAGCAAACGGCATTGAACCAGAGTCATACCAACCATCGATTACTTCTGGCACTCTGTTCATTGGCGTTCCACATTCGGCGCAATCAAAGGTGATGTCATCAACAAAGGGACGGTGCGGATCCAGTGAGGATAAATTCGTTCCTGCCAAATCGCCAAGTTCCTTAAGGGATCCAACGCAGATCGCGTGATCATTTTCGCAGCGCCAGATTGGAAGTGGCGTACCCCAATACCGTTTACGCGACAGAGCCCAGTCAATGTTGTTGTTAAGCCAGTCTCCGTAACGACCAGTTTTGATCGTACTTGGATGCCAATCGGTTTTTTCGTTTTCTCGAATCAGAGCATCTTTTATCGCCGTGGTCTTGATGTACCAGGACGGTTGTGCGTAGTAGAGCAGTGCAGTGTGGCAGCGCCAACAGTGCGGGTAGGAGTGCTCATAGGGCTGTTGTTTGAAAAGTAACCCGCGCGCCTTGAGATCCTTGACCAACAATTTGTCTGCATCTTTAAAAAATTGTCCGCCGACCAATGGGACACTGCTGTTGAATGTGCCGTCTGGTTCGATGGGATTAACTACCGGCAAACCATAGGAACGCGCCACTGCCAGGTCGTCCGCTCCAAATGCCGGAGACTGATGCACAAGACCAGTTCCATCTTCGGTGGTTACGTAATCGGCAAGAACCACGTAGTGAGAGTCTGGAATTTCAACAAGATCAAAGGGGCGAGTGTAAGTAGTTCGCTCCAGGTCGCGTCCCAATACTTTTTTAAGAATTTCGGCGCCTTCACCAAGGACTCCAACCAGTGGTTCGGCGACGACCAGAACTTCGCCATCCGTAGTGCGTGCGGCAACGTAGGTCACGTCGGGTTTCACCGCTACTGCGGTATTACTGACCAAGGTCCAGGGTGTGGTGGTCCAAACAAGGAGAGCGGCCGCCAATTCAGAAAGTGGTCCGGACGTGATTGGAAAACGTACGAACACTGACGGGTCAACAACCGTTTCGTAGCCCTGGGCAAGTTCATGATCGGACAGTGTCGTACCGCAACGTGGGCAATATGGTGCGACGCGGTGGTCTTCAACCAGCCAGCCTTTATTCCAAATCTCTTTGAGTGACCACCAGACGCTCTCCACGTACTGGGCGGACATGGTCCAATAAGCCTGATCGAAGTCGACCCAGAAACCCATTCGTTTAGTCATCGTTTCAAACTCGCCGACATGCCGTTGAACTGAATCGCGGCACTTGGCATTGAAGCCGGCTACTCCGTAAGCCTCAATGTCCTGCTTGCCAGTGAAGCCGAGTTCTTTTTCCACGGCCAGTTCTACTGGTAACCCATGGCAGTCCCAGCCGGCTTTGCGAACTACATGTCGCCCCTTCATTGTTTGAAATCTGGGGAATAGGTCCTTAAAAACGCGGGCCTCTACGTGGTGAGTGCCGGGCAGACCATTGGCAGTTGGCGGGCCTTCGTAGAAAGTCCAGGAGTCTCCACCTTTTGTTGCTTCCATAGAACGGTGGAAGACGTTCTCGCGATCCCAAAAATCTAAAATCCCACGTTCTAAAGCTGGCAGGTCAATCTGGGTTGGGATCACTGGAAATTCGGCGGACATCTGCTCTCCTCGGTGTTCAGCTAGCTCTCACCGGAGGGACGACTCGTCGGTCTTCGACTTGCCGCGGTACCACCCACCTTGCAGCCATTGGCTGCCGCTCAGTCTGCGCAGAATTCGCTGACTCAGGGGGTGATATTCATCCAGGTCCACCTCCGGGCTCACACCAACCCCGGCTCGCTTAAGGTTTCAGCTGAATTACTCGTCCCCGTCATCGCCTATCAACCTCAATTACAAGGTCGACGCTTATCTGCGCTGACACAATGTTACCGGGTAGATCAGCAATGCCATCATTGCCCCATGGACGAGATTTTCTTGACGGTCAGGGCCAAACCCAACTCATCAAGAAATCGAGTTGGTGGTTCCTATGGAGATGCATTGGTGGTCGCGGTTACCGCGCCCGCAGTTGATGGGCGAGCATCCGAGGCGATTATTGAATTGGTGGCGAACTCTCTGCAGGTCCCTAAAAGATCTGTGCGAATTAAGAGTGGACATCGGGCGAGAACGAAAATCCTGGGTATTGCCGTCGAAAGCGGTCAAGGCGCCCAATTGAGTGATCTGAATGATCTGAATGATCGAATCAAGGCGCTAATGGCAGACTTCGGCGCGCCCTGACGCTCAGATCCAGGTCGGAGCCTTAGGCTGATGTATCCAAAGGGTTGGTGGGATGAATAGTGCCTAGCGCCAAGAAGGTCGCAGTAAAGACCGCAGCGAAGAAGATGGCTGCGCCGGTTAAGAAGGCTGTCAAGAAAGCCGTACCGGTTAAGAAGGCTGCACCAGTGAAGAAGCCGGTAAAGAAGGTCGTACCGGTTAAGAAGGTCGTACCGGTTAAGAAGGTCGTACCGGTTAAGAAGGCTGCATCAGTGAAGAAGCCGGTTAAGAAGGCTGCACCGGTTAAGAAAGCCTTACCGGTTAAGAAAGCTGCACCAGTGAAGAAGCCGGTAAAGAAGGTCGTACCGGTTAAGAAGGCTGCACCAGTTAAGAAGGCTGCGCCGGTTAAGAAGGCTGCGCCAGTTAACCAAGTAAAGGCGGCTGCTCCCGCCAAGGTTGCTAAGAAGGCAGTGCCGGCCAAAGCCATAAAGGCTCCAGTGGCCAAGATCGAGCCGATGGTAAATGCTCCGGAAGTTCCAGCCGAACCAGCTCGCCTAGTAATGCTGCCAACTGCGCGGCCGACAAAACGCAAGAGCGGCCCTTCCCTAAAGCCATTACGTCACATCCCGACGCCGCTGGTGATTGAGGAAGGTTCTGAACCCTGGACCAAGCAAGAACTTGATGCAATTCGGAAGGATCTTCAAGCCGATCTTGGACGACTTCGATTGGAATTGGCTAACGCTGAAGTAGAGATTGCTGACCTGCTTAAAGATTCGGGAGATGGCGCGGGCGATGACCAGGCCGACGCTGGCACCAAGACCTTCGAGCGTGAGCACGAACTTTCCCTAGTCAACAACGCTCGGGACATGGTTCTTCAATCAGAACGAGCGTTGGCCAGAATTGAACTGGGCACCTATGGGGTCTGTGAATCTTGTGGCCATCCGATTGGCAAGGCAAGGTTGCAGGTTTTCCCACGGGCAACTTTGTGCATGGTCTGCAAGCAGCGTGAAGAACGCCGTTAAGGTCGACCGAACCCAATTTTTTGCAAAATGGCCTGACCTGGTGGGCTCAACACAAAATCAATGAATGCGCGAGAAATTTTGGCTTCTTTACTCCCAGCAATTATTGCCACCGGATACTTATTGATCGCTTTCTGGGATTCTGGAAATTCAATCTGAGTAACTCCGCTGCTCTTGTCTGTGCGATAAACCAAACCGGCATCTGCTTCGCCTAGGCTGATTTTTGTCAGAACGCTTTTAACATCGTTCTCGAGCGAAACCGGTTGAGCCGATATTTTTGCAAGGGCCAGAACCTTTGCCGACGCGCTACCGCATGGCACTTGAGGTGCGCAGATCACAAACTTCACGCCCGGCTTGGCTAAATCCGCTAAGGCAGAAATTCCGGCAGGGTTGACTTTCGACACCACTAAGACCAACGAGTTGCTCGCAAAATTTCGGGGGGAACCGTTCAATGAGTTTGCGTTTCGCACGACCGCCATTGGGGCAGGTCCAGCGGCAAAGAACAAGTCAGCCGGCGCTCCGGCAACAATTTGGGCAGCCAAAGTTGATGAGCCAGCAAACGAGAAAGTGAATTTCAAACCGGGGTACTTGGCCTTGAATGCCTTACCCAACTCCGGCAGAACCTGACTAAGGCTGGCGGCTCCAAAAACAGTGAGAGTGGACTTCTTGACCGTTTTGCCTTGCGCGCCGGCGGCAAAGATCATGGTGCCAACCAAGGTCACGCTCACCAGGGCAGTCACTGAGCGACGTGAATTCGGCATAGAAGGAAAGATAGCACCGCAATCAAGGGAATTAAGCGATCTAAATACCGCAATTGCGAAAATGAGGTTACCTTGACCTGTACCTGTCAGACTAAGCGACGTGAAAAGTGGACGGTTGATCTGTTATTCAGTCGCCCTGCTAACTCTGATAACTGATTTGCTGACCAAGACTTGGGCGGTAAGGGCGCTGGTCGATGGTCAACCGCATCAAATTCTGGGTCCGCTACTTAGCTTTCACTACGTTAGGAATCCGGGAGCGGCCTTCTCTCTTGCCACTGGTTCAACTTGGATTTTCACCGTTATCTCTACCGCGGTTTCCATTGCGGTGGTGGTTCTAGTCGGTCGAACTTCTTCGAGAACTTGGGCGCTCGCACTGGGTCTACTCTTGGGGGGTGCGCTTGGGAACTTGGGCGATCGGGTCTTCCGCTCGCCTGGGGGCTTTCGCGGACTTGTGGTGGATTGGATAGAACTGCCTCATTGGCCGATCTTTAATATTGCTGATTCAGCGATTGTGACCGCAGCGGCGATTATCGTCATCCTCTCGATCCGCGGAATCGGATTTTTAGATCAGAGCCCTAGGTCAGCAGAATGACAGAAATGAGTGAACCGCTTTGAGTGATTACCGATCTCTAGAAGTTCCTGAAGGGATCGCTGGCGAACGTGTCGACCGTGGAATCTCGCGGCTATTTGGACTCTCGCGCACGCAGAGCGCTGAAATTGCCGAAACTGGCGGCGTGAAACTAAACGGCAACATCGTTGGCAAATCAGATCGGCTGGTTGCTGGTGGAATGCTAGAAGTTCGATTGCCAGAACCGCCCGCGCCAGTTGTAATCAATCCGGAACTGGTTGAAGGCATGGGAATAATTTATGACGACAGCGACATCGTGGTTATCGACAAGCCAGTAGGAGTAGCAGCCCACCCCAGTATGGGCTGGACCGGGCCGACGGTGCTTGGTGGCTTGGCCGGCGCCGGATATCGAATTTCGACTTCAGGGGCCTCTGAGCGTTCAGGCATTGTGCATCGGCTTGATGTTGGCACCAGCGGTTTGATGGTGGTCGCAAAATCTGAGCGCGCATATACGGCTTTGAAGGATGCGTTCAGGGAACGCGAAGTAGAGAAGATCTATCACGCGCTAGTCCAAGGTCATCCAGATCCATCTAGTGGAACTATTGATGCACCGATAGACCGGCACCCCAGAGATGATTGGCGCTTCGCTGTCGTTGAAGGGGGAAAGCCGAGCATTACCCATTATGAAACGATCGAGGCCTTTGCTGCTGCCACCTTGCTAAAAGTTGAGTTGGAGACAGGGCGAACTCACCAGATCAGGGTTCATATGTCAGCCATGCGCCATCCATGCGTAGGCGATATCGCCTATGGGGCCGATCCGGTATTGGCCCGCAACTTAGAAATGGGCAGGCAGTGGCTCCATGCTGTTGAACTAGCGTTCATTCATCCGAGTTCGGGGGCAAAAGTGCACTTCAAATCGGAATATCCAGCTGACTTGGCAAATGCTCTCGCGCGCCTGGCTGCGGACCGTTAGTCAACCGGACTAGCCTGCAATCTCGTGCCCCTAAATTCTTCGTCGGACGGATTCGTGCATTTGCACGTCCATACCGAATATTCAATGTTGGATGGGGCGGCCCGACTTGGTGATCTTTTCGCAGAGACCGTAAACCAAGGTATGCCGGCGATTGCAATGACTGATCACGGCAATGTTTTCGGCGCTTATGATTTTTACCAACAAGCACGTAAAGCCGGTGTAAAGCCGATCATCGGGATCGAGGCATACCTCGCGCCTGGGAGTCGCCTTGAAAAAAAGCGAGTTCGCTGGGCTGAAGGCGGCGAAGACGATGTGTCAGGTGGCGGTGCCTATACACACATGACGATTTTGGCTGAAAACAATGTGGGATTAGGAAATCTTTTTAGGCTCTCCTCACTCGCCTCGCTTGAAGGTCAGTATTACAAGCCGCGGATGGATCGCGAACTGCTGTCTACCTACTCGGCTGGATTGATCGCCACTACCGGTTGCCCGGGTGGTGAAGTGCAGACCAGATTGAGATTGGGCCAGTACAAGGAAGCCATGGAAGCTGCAGGTGCCTATCGCGATATTTTTGGGCCCGAAAATTTCTTTGTTGAATTGATGGATCACGGACTAGAAATCGAAAAAAGAGTTAAAGAAGATCTACTTAAGTTGGCCAAGGACCTCTCGTTGCCATTAGTGGCTACAAATGACTTGCACTACACGCATCGAGAAGACTCGTCATCGCATGAAATTTTGCTCTGCGTTCAATCCGGTTCAACAATGGCTGATCCAAAGCGTTTCAAGTTTGAAGGCGACAGCTTCTATCTCAAGAGTGCCGCGGAGATGCGTCACATCTGGCGTGATTTCCCTGAAGCTTGCGATGCCACTTTGACGATTGCAGAGCGATGCCAAGTCTCCTTCCGCGAAGGAGAAAACTTGATGCCGCGCTTCCCGGTGCCAGAGGGGGAGAGCGAAGAGAGTTGGCTTGAAAAAGAAGTGGCAAAGGGCTTGTCAGAGCGATTCCGTGGTGCCACGCCAATCGAATATTCGGAGCGCGCAGCATACGAAGTTGCCGTCATTAGGCAGATGGGATTTCCTGGCTATTTTCTAGTTGTCGCAGATCTGATTCGCCATGCTCGCGACAATGGAATCAGGGTTGGCCCTGGCCGTGGATCCGCCGCTGGAGCTGTGGTGGCTTGGGCTCTTGGAATCACTCAAATTGACCCGATCAAACACGGGCTTTTATTTGAACGATTCCTGAACCCTGATCGTGTTTCGATGCCTGATATTGATATCGATTTTGACGAGCGTCGACGAGGCGAAGTAATTAGATATGCCACGACTCGTTACGGTGAAGAACGAGTGGCTCAGATCATTACTTACGGAACTATCAAAGCTAAGCAAGCGGTGAAGGACTCAGGACGAGTGCTGGGTTACCCTTATGCCACTGGCGAGAAAATTACAAAGGCAATACCGCCGCCAATCATGGGTAAAGACATTTCGCTCAGCGGTATCTTCGATCCTAAGAACGATCGCTACTCAGAAGCCGGAGAGTTTCGAGCTCTCTATGAAACCGATCCTGATTCCAAACGCATCATTGACACTGCGCGAGGTATTGAGGGATTGAAACGGCAGTGGGGAGTGCACGCGGCAGGTGTAATTCTTTGTCGTGATCCACTTTTGGATGTGATCCCTATTCATCGTCGAGATGCTGATGGGGCGATCATCACGCAATTCGATATGGGTGCGTGCGAGGCTTTGGGTCTGTTAAAGATGGACTTCCTCGGACTACGAAACCTGACGGTACTTGATGATTGTCTTATCAATATAAGAGCCAACCGGGGCGAAGAAGTCGTACTTGAAGATTTGGAACTCGATGACAAAAAAACCTACGAGTTGTTAGCGCGAGGAGATACTCTCGGCGTTTTTCAACTCGATGGTGGTCCGATGCGGGCGCTACTCAGATCCATGGTCCCCGATTCTTTCGAAGACATTTCGGCTGTTATCGCTCTGTATCGCCCAGGGCCGATGGGTGCGAACGCGCATAATGATTACGCCGATCGCAAGAACAATCGAAAGCCAGCACTTCCGATCCATGAAGATTTAGCTGAGCCGCTGGCTGAAATCCTCGGTGATACCTATGGCCTGATTGTCTATCAGGAACAGGTTATGGCGATTGCCCAGAAACTGGCGGGCTATTCATTGGGTGCGGCAGATCTTCTTCGCCGCGCCATGGGAAAAAAGAAGAAGTCGATCCTTGATAAGGAATATGTTCCTTTCGCAGATGGCATGCGGGCAAACGGATATTCGGACAAGGTAATTCAAACCGTTTGGGACATCCTGGTTCCGTTCTCGGACTACGCCTTTAACAAATCACATAGCGCCGGGTATGGGTTGGTCTCATATTGGACCGGTTATTTGAAAGCTAATTATCCAGCCGAATACATGGCTGCCTTGCTGACCAGCGTGCGAGATGACAAAGATAAGAGTGCGCTCTATCTCAATGAATGCCGTCGCATGAGTATCAAGGTTCTTCCACCTGATGTGAATGAGTCTGAGGCTGACTTCACCCCACGTGGAGAAGACATTCGATTCGGCCTAGCCGCAATCAGAAACGTTGGTGCCAACGTGGTGGCCTCGATAATTGAATCTAAGAAAAACAAAGGACGTTTTGAAACTTTTGGCGATTACTTAGCCAAAGTCGATGCGCAGGCCTGTAACAAAAAAACCGTTGAGTCGCTTATTAAAGCCGGAGCCTTTGATTCGCTCGGTCAAACTAGGCGTGGCCTGATGACAATTCATATGGAAGCCATTGACGCAGTAATGGAGAACAAGCGAGCTGCAGCTATCGGTCAATTCGATCTCTTTGGTGAAGCGCCCCTGCCATCCAGTGTGCCAAATGAGGTTGGTAGCGCCGGATCGGTGGCCGAGTGGGATAAGACCTTGTTGCTTGCCTACGAACGAGAAATGCTCGGACTTTATGTTTCAGATCATCCACTTCTTGGTATTGAACACGTCCTTGCAACTCTGGTCGATCGATCAATCAGTGCCCTTGCCAACGATGATTTATCGCAGGACCAAATAATTACAATCGGCGGATTGATCACTTCCATCCAACGCAAGATGAGTCGTCAGGGTGCTCCCTGGGCCATTGTGACAATTGAAGACCTGGATGGCGCAGTTGACGTGATGTTCTATTCACAAACATATTCGAGTGTGGCGATGCTGCTGGCTGAAGATGCAGTGGTGGTGATTCGCGGTCGAGTTGATAAACGTGAAGAAGTTACTCGATTAGTTGCGTTGGACATGACTATTCCAGATGTCGCTAGCGCGCCACGCGGTCCGTTGATCATCTCCATGCCCGTCGCCCGATGCACCCCGCCTACTGTTGAGCGGTTGAAAGATGTATTGCGTTCATATCCAGGTACGACAGAAGTCCACTTGAGCCTGGATAGCCCTGGCAAGAAAACCGTTATGCGCTTGGAAGATGGGCTCCGAGTAGCCCTGACACCGGCTTTGAGCGCAGATCTGAAGGCGCTCCTTGGTTCTGGCTGCCTAAGTTGAGTTCGGCAGGTCCAGCAACGCAGGCGACAGTGACCTTGAACGCGGCTGGGCTTTCGTGGCGTGGACATGCCTATGACCATGACCCGCGCAGTCAGTCTTATGGTTTGGAAGCAGCCACCGCGTTAGGGGTTGATCAATCTTTAGTATTCAAAACTTTGATCGCCGAGGTCGATGGAATCGGGCTAGTTGTTGGAATCGTCCCGGTAGCCCTCCTGTTGGACCTGAAGGCGTTGGCTCAGGCGGCTGGCGGCAAAAGAGCTGAAATGGCGAACCCGCAATCGGCAGAACGCTCCTCTGGCTACGTCCTTGGCGGGATCTCACCCATTGGGCAGCGGAAAAAATTGCCCACTTATCTGGACGAGAGCGCCATTCTTTTCGACCACATCTATGTCAGCGGAGGCCGAAGAGGCTTTGATATCGAGATTGCGCCGGCTGACTTGCTCGTGGTGACTCAAGGCGAATACGCGGAGATAGCCCGCTGATCTAGACTTGCCCAATGGCCAGGTTCAAGTGTTAAGGCGTGATGATCTTCGCGGTAGGAAGATCCCGGCTGACACCAGAACTTTTTATCGCTCATTGGCGCCCAGGGCTGCGCTTGATGTCGATCAAGCCACCGCAGCGGTGCGTCCAATCCTTGAAGCAGTAAAAAACGGAGGAGCCGTAGCACTGCTAGATCTTTGTGAGCGTTTTGATGGGATTAGACCTACGAGCTTGAGGGTTCCGGCGGCAGCGATCGAACGATCATTGGGTTCACTAGAACCAGCAGTTCGAGTTGCTCTTGAAGAATCTATTAGGCGTGCTCGAATAGTCCACAATGATCAGCGACGAAATGAGACCACTACCCAGGTGGCACCCGGTGGCACTGTGACCGAGAAGTGGATTCCGGTAGAGCGCGTCGGGTTGTATGTACCTGGCGGCTTGGCCGTTTATCCAAGCAGCGTGATCATGAACGTGGTTCCCGCGCAGATTGCGGGTGTGAAAAGTATTGCCTTGGCCAGTCCACCACAGCGGGATCACGGTGGACTTCCACACCCGACGATTCTGGCCGCTTGTGCGCTACTGGGTATCGATGAGGTTTATGCGGTTGGTGGGGCGCAGGCGATCGCAATGTTTGCTTACGGCGCTCGCGATGAGGATGGCGAAACCGTCTGCGTTGGTGTTGACCTTGTGACAGGTCCAGGAAATGTTTATGTGGCAGCTGCTAAACGAGCATTACGCGGACTCGTTGGTATCGATTCAGAGGCTGGACCTACCGAGATCGCCATCTTGGCCGACGACTCTGCTGACCCAGTTTTGGTGGCGGCAGATCTGATTAGCCAAGCCGAGCACGACACTTTGGCGGCCGCTTTGTTGGTAACTACCAGTGTGGAGTTGGCTGACGAGGTTGATCGCCAGTTACTCGAGCGAGTTGCGCAGACCAAACACTCGGAACGAATCACCGCAGCCCTTACCGGGGCTCAGTCAGCAACCATTCTGGTGGAAGATATAGCGCAAGGGATCAAGGTCGTTGATGCCTATGCCGCTGAACACCTTGAAATTCAATGTCGAAATGCCCGCGAGATCGCCGAAGCGATTACGAACGCTGGAGCCATTTTTGTTGGTAATCACTCGCCGGTTTCGCTGGGTGATTATTGCGCTGGATCCAACCACGTGTTGCCAACGGGAGGCTGTGCCTGCCACTCGAGCGGCTTGTCAGTTCAAACCTTTTTGCGCGGGGTTCATTTAATTGAGTACAGCGAAAGTGCGCTCTATGAAGTTGCACCGCACGTTGTGGTTTTAGCTCGCGCAGAAGATTTGCCAGCGCACGGCGAAGCGATCTTGGCTAGGTTCGATGTCTAACTGGCCGGTTTGGTTACCGATTCGAGAAGACCTTCGAGAGCTCACTGCCTATGGAGCTCCACAACTTGAGGTGCCGACGCGCTTAAACACCAATGAGAATCCATACGGTCCCAGCAAAGCGTTGATCTCTGACATTGCCGAGAGCCTCAGGACGATTGCTGAAAATCTGAATCGCTACCCAGATCGGGATGCGTTAGAACTTCGAGCGGCACTTGTCTCTTATGTGAATGGCAGTTGCGGTGTTGATCTCACAGTTGCCCAGACTTGGGCCGCAAATGGAAGCAATGAGGTCATTCAGCAGATATTTCAGGCCTTTGGTGGACATGGTCGTACTGCACTTGGATTTGTCCCTTCGTATTCCATGCATTCGATTATTGCTCGGACGACCGGAACAAATTGGATTGATGGACACCGGGATTCTGATTTCACGTTATCGGCCTCAAGTGCGATCTCGCAGATAACTCAATCTCGTCCGCATCTGGTTTTTGTTACTAGTCCGAATAATCCAACGGGCACTGCGGTCTCTCTGGAAACTCAAGAGGCAATTATTAAAGCAGCACGTGAGATTGGCGCCCTTGTTGTAGTCGACGAGGCATATGCCGAGTTCGCTCGTGCTGGAACTATTAGCGCGATTACTTTGGTAACTGATCATCCAAATGTGTTAGTGACCCGCACAATGAGCAAAGCATTTGCGATGGCAGGAACAAGACTCGGTTACTTGCTTGCTCATTCAAGTGTGGTTGATGCCTTGATGATTGTGCGTCTGCCGTATCACTTGAGTTCGGTCACTCAAGGCGTGGCGTTAACCGCGCTCAAGCACACTGATGAACTTCTTGCCACAGTTGATGCAATCAAGGTTCAACGTGATCGCATTGCGAACGAACTTCGCGCTATGGGTTACCAGCCCGTTCCAAGTGATGCCAACTTCGTGCTTTTCGGACCATTAGCCGACGCAAAAGCGACCTGGGCTGCATTGCTTGCGCGTGGCGTTCTCGTTAGAGACGTGGGTTTGCCAGGATTGCTCAGAGTTACCGCCGGCACCGAAGCCGAAACCACCGCCTTTCTCGAGGCTCTCGAGGAGATAAGTCAGGAGACCAAATGAGTTCGCGCAAGGCGATCGTCGATCGTTCGACGAAAGAGTCACAGGTATATGTCGAGTTGGAGATCGACGGAACTGGTTTGACCGAAATTTCCACCGGGGTGCCGTTCTTTGATCACATGCTTGAACAGTTGGGTCGACATGCTGGATTCGACCTGGTGGTTCGCACTAAAGGTGACTTGCACGTAGATGCGCATCACACAGTTGAAGACACTTCATTAGCTGTTGGACAGGCTCTACGTGAAGCCCTAGGTGACAAATCGGGTCTTCGTAGATTTGGTGACTCGCTAGTTCCTCTTGATGAATGTCTGGTTCAGGCGGCAGTGGATCTGTCAGGTCGGCCGTATCTGGTTCACCGAGAGCCAGAGATCGTTGAGTTGATTGGAACTTTCGACACGACCCTTACGCGTCACATTTGGGAGTCGTTCATTGCGCAAGCCGGAATTTGCTTGCACGTGCGAGTCCTTGAAGGGCGAAATGCTCATCACGTCGTCGAAGCCCAATTCAAAGCGGTTGCGCGTGCTTTGCGTATCGCAGTTGAACGGGATGCGAGGGTTGCGGGTATCCCTTCGACAAAAGGTGTGCTCTAAGTGTTGATCGCCATTCTCGATTACGGCTCGGGTAATTTGCGCTCGGCTCAGCGAGCTTTGGAACGAGTTGGAGCCGAAGTGGTCATCACTTCGGATTTTCGTACTTGCAGTGAAGCCGCTGGACTTGTGGTTCCAGGAGTCGGTGCTTTCGCTGCTTGTATGCAAGGGCTGAATTCGGTTCGGGCTGCTGAGATCGTAGATCGGCGCTTGGCAGGATCACGACCAATTCTTGGGATCTGTGTCGGTATGCAAGTGTTATTTGCTGGTGGCAATGAGCATGGTGTGACTACCGCTGGGCTAGCACAATGGCCAGGTGAAATCACCAAACTTAATGCTGAGGTCTTGCCTCATATGGGGTGGAACACAGTGGAGGCGCCTGCGAACTCGAAGTTGTTTGCCGGCGTCGAATCTGAACGCTTTTATTTCGTACATAGTTATGCCGCTCGTGAATGGAAACTTCAAAGTGAAGGGCCGCTGCCTGCTGCAGAAGTTACTTGGTCTGAATACGGCGATAAGTTCGTAGCTGCTGTGGAGAATGGACCGCTCACCGCGACTCAATTCCATCCAGAGAAATCTGGCGATGCAGGCGCACAACTACTCACCAACTGGATTCAGACGTTATGAGCGGCACATGAGTAAAGACCGCGCCGCTCGTCGCCATGCTCGAGAGTTAGATCGACTCACTCGGATCACATCAGCCCAAGAGCGCCACGCGGCAAAGCGAAGGCGAGAAGAAATTCGGGAAAAACGCAGGGAGTTTTTAATCCCTAAATTAAGGCCGGGTCATTTGGCTGCTCGAAGGAGAGCCAGGTTGCGACTCGTACTTCTAGTACTGATCCTGATTAATGGCGCGGTCTGGATAAATACTTCTTCAAATTATTTGAGATTCGGAACAATCGTTATCTCGCTGCTGATCATGCCGATTGTCCGGGTTCTCATAGTTGATGCACGCAGATAGGGGAGTAATGAATCTTCGATTGGAACTCTTGCCAGCAGTGGATGTTGCTGATGCTCAAGCGGTGAGATTGGTCCAGGGAGAGTTGGGAAGTGAGACGCGCTACGGCTCACCATTAGATGCTGCTTTGAATTGGCAAGCTGCTGGTGCTGAGTGGATTCACTTGGTCGACTTAGATGCCGCCTTTGGAAAAGGGAACAATCGAGAACTTCTGGCAAGTGTCGTTGGTGCCCTTGATGTGAAGGTGGAACTATCCGGCGGAATTCGTGATGACCAGTCGCTTGAATCAGCCCTTGCAACTGGCTGTGCCAGAGTTAATTTGGGAACTGCTGCGCTTGAAGATCCTGAGTGGACATCGAAGGTTATTGCCAAATACGGCGATCGAATTGCCATCGGGCTCGATGTACGTGGCACCACCTTGGCTGCTCGTGGTTGGACTGAAGAAGGTGGCGAACTATTTGAAACCCTGGCCAGGTTGGATCAGGATGGTTGTGCCAGATATGTTCTAACTGATGTCACAAAAGATGGCACTCTTCGTGGCCCAAACCTTGAATTGCTACGTTCAGTCTGCGCCGTGACTACTCGACCAGTCGTCGCAAGCGGTGGCATTTCAAGTTTGACGGACATAGCTGACTTGCGTGAGTTGGTAGCAATCGGTGTTGAAGGAGCCATTGTTGGAAAGGCTCTATATGCGAAAGCCTTCACTTTGGAACAGGCGTTAGATGTTGCTGGACGACCGGATTCAGTATGAGTCTTGCCTTACGAGTGATCCCATGTCTTGACGTCGATGGCGGTCGAGTAGTCAAAGGCATCAACTTCGTTGATTTAGTAGATGCTGGCGACCCGGTTGAAATGGCCCGAGTTTATGATGCTCAAGGGGCAGATGAAATTACTTTTCTAGATATCACTGCCAGCAGTGGAGATCGTGAGACAACCTACGATGTGGTTCGAAGAACTGCGGATCAGGTTTTCATTCCGCTGACGGTTGGTGGTGGTATCCGAGCGGTGTCTGACGTTGATAAATTATTGCGAGCTGGTGCGGACAAGGTTTCAATAAATACAGCAGCCCTGGCAAACCCGAGATTGATTTCTGAGATTGCAGATCGATATGGCAATCAAGTCCTGGTGTTGTCGGTGGATGCGCGTCGTCGAGCAGGATCAATTGATGACTTCGAGGTGACGACGCATGGCGGACGCACTACGACTGGACGAGATGCCATCGCTTGGATTAACGAAGCGTGTGAACTTGGCGTCGGTGAAATTTTGTTGAATTCGATGGACGCTGATGGAACGCAACAGGGTTATGACTTAACTTTGTTGAAGCAAGCTCGGGCAGTTTCTAAGGTTCCCTTGATCGCAAGTGGTGGCGCGGGCTCGCTGGCAGATTTCGTGCCGGCTGCGGCGGCAGGGGCGGATGCCCTCTTAGCCGCTAGCGTTTTTCACTTCGGCAAGTTCTCAATTGGTCAGGTAAAGCAGACTTTGGCTGATGCCGGCTATTCCGTTCGCTTAACAGAGACAAAGAGATAGTCAACATGTCTATCGCCAGTCGTGAGCGTCAAGGGCTTGCCGAACTTTTGGTCAAACTCGGACCGGATGAACCAACACTCTGTGCTGGCTGGACAACCAGAGACTTGGCTGCGCACCTGATGATCCGGGAACATCGACCCATCGCAGCACTTGGCATCTTGATTAAACCGTTGGCTGGTTGGAATGCCAGGATCATGAAGAAATCTGCACCTAACTTTGCCGAAAATATCGCGCTGTTGAAGGCAGGAGCACCTTGGTGGTCGCCTCTGCGTTGGTTTGATTCGCAGGCAAACACTTTTGAATTCTTAATACATCATGAGGATGTGCGGCGAGCACAACCCGACTGGAAGATTAGAGATCTGACTGCGATCGATAATCAACTAAAGGTATTAGTAAAGCGTTTTGGCCGAACTGTTGGCCCGTCCGTTTTGGACAAATTGGTGGGCGAACCGATGGAAATTCTCTTTTACCTAGCCGGCCGAAAATCTGTTGCTCAAGTTGACGTATCTGAATAGGTGAATTGTCGGTGAGTCTTCACTGGCAACTCATTGGATATCTTTACTAAATCTTTGGGAAAAGTCCGCCGCTTCATTTGTTTCATCGGACAGATTGTTAGTAGATGCGACAACCCGAGGAGCAATAATGGTTATTCGAAGAGCGCTACCAATCGTGATTCTTGTGAGCGTAAGTACCCTTCTAATAGGGGTGGTGGCTACGCAGGCATTCGGGTCACGGATGATGGGTGGAAATTCGGCCAATGTTCCCTCAAGGTGGGCTGGAGCAACTAACACCTCTTGCTCAGTACCAACTGATTTGCCTGGACAACTTATTAAGGTCACTTTCCGAGATATGGCCAGGATGGGGTCGATGATGGGAGGTGGCAGTCGGGTGCCAATGAGATTGTTTGCTACTCCCAACGCCTTGCATTCGGGGCCGGTCAGCATTATTGCCGCCAACTTGGGTTGGCAAGAACATGAACTTGTCGTGCTGCCGTTGGCCAAGAGCCAGTCGGTTGGGCAGCGAATCGTCGGCTTGGATGGTCGGGTCGATGAAACCGGAAGCCTGGCGGAAGCTTCGAACAATTGTGGCTCTGGGGTCGGGGAAGGGGTGGAACCTGGGGCGTTGACTTGGACGACGGTAGATCTTGCTCCTGGCCGCTACGAATTCATCTGCAACCTGCCAGGCCATTACCAGGCCGGGATGTATCAAGAACTGGTGGTCACCGCGGCTTAAGCCGCAGGTATGTCCTATTTTGAGATGATTTTTTAAATAAATAAAAAGTTTTATTAAAAAACTCTCATATCAAGACCCGGTGGCCGATAGAGATGAAAATGGAGCGCCCGACGCCATTGGCGTTGGGAGACATGGATGGAGTTCATTATGACTATCGGTAGCGTTACTGGTATTTCCAGTAAAATTGCGCCTCCGGCGCAGCCCAACGGGTTTCGCGACGCCCTGCAGCAGTCAATTTCGCTGGTCGCAGCCCGACTTGGAATGAGTGTTAACGACCTTCGTACCCATATGCAATTCGGAAAGACCTTAGCCGATGTGGCCAATGAGGTCGGAGTTTCTCGACCTGATCTAGCCTCAGCGGTAAGGCAGGTAGTCAGCCAATCTGGGTTTGCCCAAAGTGGAAACTCGGTAGAAGCGACAACCGACCGAATCGTGAACTTCAAGGCGAACACTGCCCGAGCTGTGAGTGCCCCAGAAGCCAGAGGCGTTGAAGGTGCCCAAGGCAATCTAGGGATTCAAGCTGGGCAAGCGCCTCTGAGTTCATACAATGCCTCAGGTGCGGACACCGACGGCGACCGTCACTAATTGAACTCAGACGTGAGTCTGTTCGTTTCAATGGTTAACACGTTCGCGTGATTTTAGGTTCTTCCCCACGAGCCAACTCGAGTAGCTGCGCGCACTGCGCTAGCAACCTGCCTATCTCCCATCTGACCCCAACCAAGCAGCCCGTTTACCAGGGCCGGCTCCACCCATAGCCGAATATATTCTCGCCCAGTGTTGATGTCCTGGGCGGCCGGCAGTAGATGGTCGAGCATCGCCGCATGCCGAACTTGTGCAAATTCTTCGCTGCCACCGATGTGCTGATACCCGAGGTATTCGGTGGAACCAATTAGAGCTTGACTCTCCTCCATCGCTTCTCGCTTCAGAGTTTGGACAAAAGTTTCAGCGTTCTCAGGTTTACCACCGGGCAGATTGTGCGTGGGGCCGTCGGCTAGAACCAGAATTTTGCCGTCAGTGTTGAAAATGAAGCCATAAACCTGGCGAACTTCTAGTTCCTCTGGCACTGGAAGTTCAATCCAACTGATGGTCATTTGGATCCAGTTCTAGCTAGGTAGTCAGGTTTTAAGATGGCCATGATCAAATCATCGTGCCAATGCCCGTCCAGCCAACAACTATCCCGTTCTCGTCCTTCGATTTGGAAACCGCACTTTTGATAACTGGCGATGGCCTGTTTGTTGAAGGCGAGAACTCTTAGATCAATTCGATGCAGTTCTAAATCGTTGAAGGCATGATCGAGCACTAACTGGGTTGCCTCTGATCCAAGACCCTGACCAATAAGTCCAGGCGCGAACAGACCGATGGCAAAACGTGCCTTGCGACTCTGAGCGTCGAGGGAGTGGAGAAAAGTGACGCCCGCGAGTTCGTCTTCGGTCTGAATCATCCAAAAAGTGTTAGTGGCTTTTTCGGTTAGGTGCTCGAACCAAGTCTTGGCTTCACCCTCGGTCATCTCTCGATTTTCAAGGACGGTCCCATAATTAAGTTCGATTTCAGCATGCCAGCCATGTTTCAGGCGAGCTTGGAGGTCAGATTCCATAAGCGGACGCAGATGTACCCGCTGACCAGTTAAGACGGGCGCCACCATGTTGGTTATTCTGACAGAGCGTCGAACTAATTGAGACCTCAATTAGTTAATAGAACCAGTAGCATCGGAACACACAAGCTACTAAGCGTTACCAATGCTTGTCTTTGCGTCTGACAGAGCGTTTAGTTGATTTTTTAAGGAGATGGCCACATGACTTCGCAAGCCGATTGGGATGTTTGGCGGGCCAAACGTCTGGCTGCCGTAGTTGCTCCGCAAGGAAACTTGGCGCTAGTCCAAATGCGCTGGCAGGAAAGTGATCAGGAGATCACTTTCGAAGAAGCACTCAAGGGTCAGCCGACGACCGTGATTGCCACCCGTGAACAGCGAACGGACTTTGACGGCGAGATCGTCCAACGGGGCATTCGACTCTGGGATTCAAACTCTGAAGGAATTCGTTCCTTCGAGACAATCGATGTTTACCCCTTTGACCCTGCCTGGATCTTTGAGGCCACCTTTACCCCGCACCCAGAATCGCGGCCAGTGCCCTTTGAATACATTAGAGAGGGTCCAGAGATGCGCAACCTGGCAGTGCCAGGGGAGATCAAGGTCCAAATTGAAGGTGTCGACTACGTCCTGGATGCATTTGATGACGATGGAACCATGCTCTTGGTTTTCGCTGATCCAACCAATAGAGGCCAGACGTATCCGGCTGGACGTTTTCTCTTTGTCTATGGCGTAGAAGGCACCGATCGAGTGGTTCTTGATTTCAACCGGGCTTTCGTACCCCCATGTGGCTTCTCCATTCATTACAATTGTCCATTACCTCCTCCGCAGAATCGAATTCAGGTACCGATCCATGCGGGTGAGAAACTTCCGGTGTTCCGCGACAATTACGAAATCCACTGACGAGTTTTCTAATAGTTCTTAACAACTGCCAAGGAGAAGAAAGCCGAATGATGAATAAGAATAGAAAGCACTTGGGACATCTTGCCCTTGCTTTGACCTTGGCGCTCGGTCTAGCTGCCTGCAGCAGTTCGAGCACTAGTTCAACTGCCGTGGCTTCAAGTACTGATGCAACTATCAATATCGGATCCCTCTACGAGCCACAGAACCTGGACAACACCGGCGGTGGTGGACAGGGTGTTACTGAAGCGCTCAACGGCAATGTTTATGAAGGACTATTCAGCCTGGCTGACTCGGGCAAAGTGGAAAACCTGTTGGCAACAGATACGAAGATTAGCGCCGACGGCCTTACCTACACTTTCACCATTCGCGACAATGTGAAGTTCCATTCAGGTAAAGCGTTGACCTCGGCTGACGTTAAGTACAGCATCGAAAAGGTAACTGCTGAGAAATCTCAGTCTGCCCGTAAGAGCAGTTTCGCAATGATCAAGTCGATTGCAACTCCAGATGACAAGACAGTTGTGGTAACTCTTTCGAGCAAGTCGATTTCATTTGTTTATAACCTCAGTTATATCTGGGTTATTAATTCAAGTGCAGCCGACATAACCGCCACTGAGGATGGAACTGGTCCTTACGCTCTTACCGATTGGAAGCGTGGGTCGACTCTGACGCTAACGCGCTTTGATGGGTACTGGGGGACACCAGCCAAGAATAAAGTCGTTGTGTTCCACTACTTCACCGACGCCACGGCTCTCAACAATGCGTTGCTGACAAATGCGGTCGATGTTGTCACTAGCGAACAGAGTCCTGATGCGTTAGCGCAGTTCAAGAATGCGAGCTACAAGATCAACAATGGTCAATCAACCACCAAGTTGTTGCTCGTATTCAATGACCGGGTCAAGCCATTCAATAATTCATTGGTCCGTAAAGCCATCACTTCGGCAATCGACAATAAGAAACTACTCGCCTCAATTTGGGGAGAATACGGAACCTTGATCGGCTCCATGGTTCCACCGACAGATCCTTGGTATGAGGATCTCACGAAGGTGAACCCTTACGATCTAACTTTGGCAAAGAAGGAACTCACGGAGGCTGGTTATCCGAATGGATTTACCTTCAGTCTGGATACTCCAAATTATGATCCACATCCAGCCGCTGCCGCGTTCATTAAGTCAGAGTTGGCCAAGGTCGGCATCACGGTAAACGTAAACATCATTACCGCAGACCAGTGGTACAACAATGTTTACAAAAAACTGGACTACACCGCGACCATGCAAGAGCATGTTAACGACCGTGATGTCGTTTGGTACGGGAACCCTGACTTCTACTGGGGCTACAAGAACGCTCAGGTCACGAGTTTGATCAATCAAGCTGAACAATCTGACACCGTTCAAGCCCAAGCGGATCTACTGAAGCAGGCAAACCAGATCATTGTCGCCGAGGCGGCTAGCGATTGGTTATACCTCTACCCTCAGATTGTGGTGGCCTCATCATCGCTTTCTGGATACCCAGTCAATGGGCTCAACTCGCAGTTCTTCGCATTCAACATTACGAAGAAATAATTGCGGGTTTCCTTATTTGCTATCAATGCGTCTCCGGTCAGGGTGTCCAATCGGATATTCGGACCGGAGACGCATTGATTTGAATAGACTTAATAGATGAGTAGCAAGAGTCCGCCGATTGTTAACTACATCGTCAGGCGTTTGATATTTCTTGTTTTTTCACTGTTCCTAGCCAGCATTTCCTTATTTGTATTGCTCAGAATTTTGCCAGGGGACCCAGCAAATGCCCTGCTTTCGGTAGGGGCTACGCCAGAGCAGATAGCGGCTGCGCAACACAAAGTCGGTTCAGATTTGCCATTGCTCCAACAGTTCGGGAAGTGGATTGGGCAACTCTTGAGTTTTCAGATGGGTGATTCACTCATCAGTAACGCGCCCGTCGGACGCGAGATTTTATCTCGGCTTTCCGTAACAGTTCCATTGACTCTGACTGCTTTTGCAATTGCAGTTGCCCTCGCCATTCCATTTGGTTTCATTGCGGCATATAAAGCCAAGACTTGGTACGGCTCAATCCTTAACAGTGTTTCTCAACTCGGCATGGCTGTTCCGGTGTTTTGGGTTGGGGTGATTTTGGTATTTGTATTTGCACTTCGGTTAAGAGTCCTACCGGCTGGTGGATTTCCCCCTGGTGGCTGGGGGGATCTTGCCGGGGCCATTCGAGCTCTGAGTCTTCCGGTTATCACCATTGTGTTGGTCATGTCTGCCTCACTTATTCGCTACGTCCGATCAGCCACCTTGGATGTTTTAAACAGTGACTACCTTCGTACTTCTCGCGCTCTCGGATCTTCGTTTATGGAAGCCATGTGGCGACATGGTTTGCGCAATGCCGCTTCACCAGTGATCTCAATTCTGGGTATTGAACTTGCCACAACATTTGTGGGTGCGGTGGTGGTAGAGAGCGTGTTCGCCTTGCCGGGTCTTGGAAGTTTCTTGGTTCGTGGAATCTCGCAACATGACTACCCAGTAGTGCAAGGTGTTCTATTCATCAGCACTCTGGCGGTACTCACCATTGGGTTTCTTGCCGATTTGATCCAGCGATTCATTGATCCTCGGCTGAGCAGATCTTTGACAGGGCAAATTTCATGACTCAACAAACTCGACGATATCCGCTTCCGCTTCTAGTGGGACTGGTACTTATTTCAATAATTTTCATAATGGCTGTTCTTTCAATCTTTTGGTTGCCATATCAATTGGGAGATACCTCAGGTTCACGTTTGGGAGCGCCGAGTCTTCATCACTGGTTCGGCACCGACAAATTGGGGCGCGATCTGCTTAGTCGAATAATGATCGGCGCACGTATTGCCTTCGAGGTCGGGTTGCTCTCGGTTGCCATCGGTGCGTTTCTAGGTGTTCTTCTTGGACTTGGGGCTGGCTTTGCCCAACGCTGGATGGACGAATCATTTTCGGCGTTACTCGACATCCTTATTGCATTTCCAACCTTGCTGCTTGCCATGCTCATAGTGGCGACCAGAGGAGCTTCACTCACTTCAGCCATTGTGGCGATCGGACTTGGCATGTCTGCGATCATTGCCAGGTTGACTCGGTTGCTGGTTAAACGGGTTCTGACTCAGGATTACATAACCGCATCGCGTGCCTCAGGTACCTCATGGCCGCGAGTCATTGTTGTTCACATCCTGCCCAATATTTGGCCGACGTTAATTGTGATCTTCGCTTTGCAATTTGGTTTGGCAGGTTTGACTGAAGCAAGCCTTTCCTACCTTGGGCTTGGGTCTCCGCCACCCAACGCATCCTGGGGAAGCTTGCTACAGGAAGCACAGGCCACGGTTCTAACCGCTCCAATTGCAGCGATCGTTCCTGGCCTTTTACTTATCGCTCTTGTTATTGGCATGAACATGATTGCTGATGGCTTGCGAGAAGTGGCTGATCCCACCATGCGACGGTCGCGATGAAGATTCTTGATGTAACTGACTTAAGTGTTAAGTCTGGCACCGGTCTCGCTCTAGTTTCCAACGTATCTTTTTCTCTTGAGCCAGGCGCCAGGTTAGGTTTGATTGGGGAGTCTGGGTCAGGAAAGTCCTTGACTGCATTGGCCATTATGGGGTTACTGCCAACAGAATTGAATGTTTCTGGAAGCGTGTTACTCAGCGATGGCAAGACTGCTTCACAGCAGATCCTTGATGCGCCAGAGAAAGTGCTTAACCAAATTCGGGGCGCAGTTGTCAGTATTGTTTTTCAAGAACCATTAACTGCTTTAGATCCTTTGATGAAGACCGGTAAGCAGTTGGCTGAACCGCTTCGACGTTGGCATGGGTTGAAAGGCGCAACGCTCCAAGCAGAAATCTTTAACGCACTTGATGAAGTAAGAATCGGCAATCCGAAACGAATTGCTGATTCTTACCCGTATGAAATATCTGGAGGAGAACGTCAAAGAGCGGCAATTGCGATGGCTCTTGCCTGTAAACCGGCATTGCTTATCGCCGATGAACCTACGACAGCACTTGATGTAACGGTGCAAGCCGAGGTTCTGGCCCTACTTGATACGGTGGTCGCTAGTCGAGGAATGTCACTGCTTTTCATTAGCCACGATCTAGCAGTCGTCTCTCGAATCACAGACAGCGTTCTGGTTCTTAAAGATGGCGAGGTCGTGGAGGCCGGGTCCTTGCAGAACATACTCAATGAGCCTAAACACCCGTATACACGTGAGTTGGTCTCCAGTGCCAAAGAGTTGGATGCCGCGTTAACTATTTCCGCTAGGAGCGGAGGTGACCATGACATCTCCAATTCTTGAAATGCGCGATGTTAATTTTTCTTATTGCCAAGGAGTGCCGATCCTGAATCAGGTAAACATCTCGATAAACCGAGGCGAAAACGTCGGCCTGGTAGGCGAATCTGGCTCAGGCAAGAGCACTATATTGCGATTGTTACTTGGGCTGCATCGGCCAACCGAGGGGGAGATTCTTTACTCCGGTAAAGAATTAAGACTCAGTGACAAAGAGCAGGCACGTAAATTTCGCAGTCAGGTGCAGGTCGTCTTTCAAGATCCCTATTCATCTTTGGATCCTCGTCAACGGATCGACCGCTTGATCTCTGAACCTTTGCACTCTCTTGGCTTGACCAAAGAGGAAAATGTGGGATCAAATCGCGCGGCTATCCGAAAATGGGCTGATCAGCAAGTTGTTGACGCACTTATTTCTGTTGGATTGCCGGCCGATTCAGCTCGTAAATACCCCGACGAGTTTTCTGGCGGCCAACGCCAACGGATCGCCATAGCTAGAGCCATCGTCTGCAAGCCTCAGGTTCTTCTGGCAGATGAGCCAGTAAGCGCACTTGATGTTTCGACCAGAGTGCGGGTAATCGAATTACTTTCACAACTGGGACAAGAGCGAGGTCTTACTATTGTGATGGTCTCGCATGATTTGGCCGTGGTGGCTGCACTATGCAAGAAAAGCGTGGTTCTCGAAAAGGGAATCGTGGTCGAGCAAGGAGACACCTCAGATGTCCTTGGATCGCCATCTCACCCCTATACACAAAGGCTTATTGAGAGCCTGCCTCGCTTGCCGATCGCCTAAGAACGTAGATATCAGCCGCCAACCCGGCTAGTCATTAATGCAACCCCTTAGAGCGGGCTCTGATCTTTGGAACTTCCCCTTGCTTTGGTTCTTTCGCATGAAAGAACAAAGCCTTGACGTCATCTTCGCTTTTGGTACCTTTGGGCGTGGCTTTCCATGAGGGCACCAACGGTCGAGTGGCTGTGATACTCCCTGGCGCTAGGTACACGCCCGATCATCCACTGCTCTACTACACGCGCCAAGTTTTGCTAACTCACGGTTGGTCTGTAGACGAAGTGTGGTGGAGTGCGGATGATCTCGAGTCTGAAGAGGCCGTAGTGCAAAGAGCAAAAGCAGCCTTGGATAAAGTTGCAGATCGAAATCCACTCGTTGTCGGCAAATCGCTGGGTTACCTTGCCCTGCCTTTGGTTGCAGAACGCGGGTGGCCTGCAATTTGGTTAACACCGCTACTTAGTCGTCCTGAATTGACAAATGCCTTGAAAACTAGCACTGGCAAAACGCTATTAGTAGGCGGGACGGCAGATGACTATTGGGACAGCGCGCTAGCGAAGTCGAGTGGACATCAGGTCCTAGAGATGCCGGGCGCGCATCATGGGCTGGAAATTTCGGGGGATCCCTCGGCTTCAGTGCGTCTACTCGGCGAACTTGTAGAGGCCATAGCGCTATTTGTGGAGAACCTCTAAAGACAGAACGGTTTTCCAATGCGCAATCCATTCATTTGGACGGGCTCTCTTTACTTGAAATAGCAACATAACTCGGG
>Ga0315270_10000087_pt1 | contig 48841 bp, 45 predicted proteins | sample C1_bottom_MG_FD_204932 | JGI IMG/M metagenome (GOLD analysis project Ga0315270, IMG submission 204932) | Sediment microbial communities from Yellowstone Lake, YNP, Wyoming, USA - C1_bottom | ecosystem: Environmental > Aquatic > Freshwater > Lake > Sediment | place: USA: Wyoming | collected... | reverse complement strand
CGGACCATGAGCCGGGCCTCCGCTGAGGCGGGCACAGAATTGAGGGCCTCGCCCGCCTGGAGCAGGCCCAGATTCCAGACCTCAGGACCCAACACGGGATCCGCGGGGCGGGGTTGCTCCCGCAGGCGCTGGAGCCAGTCCAGCAGGGGCCAGGTGGCGTTGTGGCCCAGCTCGGGACTGCCGCTGTGCGCGGCGCGACCGGCGCAGTGCAGGCGCAGGTGCTGGGCGCCGCGCTGCCCTGTGGCCAGCTTCAGCTCCGTGGGCTCACCGTTGATGAGGACCCGCAAATCGGGCAGGCGATCCGCCAGGCCCAGGGCTGCCCTGGCCCCAGCGCTATCCGTCTCCTCGCCCACCACACCCAGCCAGGCCAATCCTTCGCGGCCTTGGGCCAGCAGGGTCTTCACGGCCGCCAGCTGGGCGACCATCTGGCCCTTGGCATCACAGGCGCCGCGGCCATGGAAGATCTCGGCCTCCAGGCGTGGTGGAAAGTAGGGCGGGACGGTGTCGAGGTGGGTGGTGAAGAGCACCCGTGGTTTCCCCCAGAGGGCGAGGACGTTGGTGCGGCCTTCGGCCACCCGTTGTTCGTGGACCTCGGCCCCCAGTCCCCGCAGCAGGATCCGCAGGTCCGCCAACCCCGCGTCCTCCCAACCCGAGATCGTCTTGCAGGCGCACAGGCGCAGGAGGCTGCTCGTGAGCCAGCTACGGAGATCAGCGGGGGTGGCGTTCATGGAAACCTCGGCGTGCCGACGGTGCCCTCTGGAACGCGGTGGGTGGGAACCCGCCGCCGCTCCTCAGGCCCTCCGCGCCGGGTGACCGGCACGACAGCCGCCGGGCTTTCGCCTCAACGTCCAGGGGCCGCGCCGATGATTCGCGAACCCTTCGGCGATCCACCCCTTTCCCACCGGGTCATCGGGTTCATCGCCCTCGCCGTCGGTACTGATGGGGACCGCTCCTCCATCGGAACGTCCACCTTCCCATGCCGGGGGCCCCTTCCGCAACCTGCTATCGGAATTCGGAGAGCAGGGCCTCGCCCCGGGGCCAGGGCCCGTGGCCCGAGGCCAGATTCAAGTGCCCGCAGGGCCCCAGGTCCACGAACGTCGCGTCCCAGTCCTGGGCGAAACCATGGGCCCGCTTCAGATCCATGAACGAGTCGTCCGAAGAGGCGGCCACGATGGCCGGAAAGGGCAGGCGCCGCCTTGGGATCGGCCCGAAGCCGCGCACCGCGGGCAGCGCATCTGGGCGCTCGGCGTCCGCCGGTGCCGCCAGGAGGATTCCCCGGATCTCGCGGTCGTGGTCTCTTGCCCAATGGACGATGGCCAGGCATCCCAACGAATGCCCCACGAGAATGGGGGGCTCGGTGCAAGCGGCGATGGCCTCGTCCAGGGCCTCCACCCACTCGACCTTGCGGGGATGTTCCCAGCTGGGCATCGCCACCCGCGCGATGTCCCCCAGGCTGGCCTCCCACAGGCTCTGCCAATGGCCGGGGCCTGAATTCTGATAGCCGGGGATGGTCAGGATGGCGGGCATTGATCACCGGGGGTCGGATCCATGGAACGCCCTCCGGGCTGGAAGATCAAGCCCGGCGGTGGGGCCGCGCCGGAATCAGGGCATCGGCTAAGTGGCGCACGTAGCCGCTGAGGTCCGTCACTTCCTTCACGGCCTTGGGCGTGGCGCGCAGCAGTTGGAAATAGCCCGTGTAGGCGGCGTAGGCCAGCAGGGCCCGCTGGCGAGCCTCTGCCTCGGAAAAGCCCAGGGCCATGAAGGCCTCCGCGCCAAAGGCCAAGCGGCGCTCCGTGGCCCGTCGCAGGAAGGGCGCCACCCGCGGATCCTCGCTGGACACAGCCAGGGCCGCGAAGAATAGACCGTTCTCCACGTCCTCGAACGCGGCGAAGAGCAGCACGCGCAGGCGGCGCCGTGGATCGGGGATGCCCCCGTACCGGCTGACCACGTCCGCGCTCTGGTCCTGTTCCCAGGCCACTAGGGCCGCTCGCACGAGGGCATCCCGATTGTCGAAATGCCAGTAGAAGCTCCCCTTTGTCACCCCCAACACCTGGGCCAGGGGCTCCACCGCCACCGCCGAGACGCCTTCCCGGATGATGAGGACCTGGGCCGCCTTGACCCAGGCCTCCGGGGACAGGGGCGCGGCAGGACGGGGCTTCTTGCGGGCGGTGGGCATGGCGGCCTTGACAGATGACCCGGTCAGCTTACCATACCATACCGTATGGTTTCCATACGCATGCGTATTGAAGCTGGAGGCCCCATGAAAAAGGCGACACTCTCCCTTCTTGCCACCTTGGCGCTGCTCGCTGCCGGCTGCGGTGTTCCCGAAACCGTGCAGCGCCGCAGCAGCCTGGCTTCTTACCTCGGGGCCAAGGGCGCGCCCCAGCCCGTGGCGGAAACCGCCCCGATCCGCCTCCAGCTCCCCCTGCGCCTGGGCATCGCTTTCGTGCCCGCCGACCCCACCCAGGTCAAGGGCGAGGCGGCCCTGGCCAGCCCCGTGGGAGCCCTAGCTCCGGGCCAGGAGCAGGGGCTGCACCAGCAGGTGGCCGCCGTCTTCGAGCAGAAGCCCTGGGCCCAGAGCTTCAAGATCATCCCCTCCCTCTACCTCACCAAGAGCGGGGGCTTCGAGGACCTGGACCGGGTGGCTCGCAGCTTTGGCGTGGATGTCATCGCCCTGGTTTCCGTGGATCAGGTCCAGTTCAGCAGCCCTCGTTGGTACGCCTGGACCTATTGGACCCTGGTGGGCGCCTACATGGTGAAGGGCGACAAGAACGACACCACCTCCATGGTGGATGCCGCCGTCTACCACGTGCCCTCGCGCACCTTCCTGTTCCGGGCCGGGGGCGTGGGCACCGCCAAGGGCAGCTCCACTTGGTCTGGCCGTGAGGAGGCCTTCCGGCAGCAGGCCCGGGAGAGCCTCGCCCTGGCCATGACCCAGCTCTCCACCTCCCTCGACCAGGGCATCACCACCTTCAAGCAGGACATCCTCAAGGGCGCCCGGAAGGATGTCCAGCTGATCGACAAGGCCGGGAACCCCCTGGGCAGCCCCGCCTACGACCCCGCCCGCCGCTGAATCCGGCTCCGGTGGCGCACCCGCGACCGGGGCGCACAGCAGGGCTAGACTGGTGTTCCGGAGCGCCCCATGTCCCTCGTCATCGCCGGCAAGACCTTCAACAACCGCCTCGTGCTGGGCACGGGCAAGTACAAGGACTTCGCCACCATGCAGGCCTGCTATCGGGCCGCGCGGGTAGAGATGATCACCCTGGCCGTGCGCCGCTTCGACCTGGCCGCCCAGGGCGAGGACAACATCCTCAACTGGATTCCCAAGGACATCACCCTGCTCCCCAACACCGCCGGTTGCTACACCCGCGAGGAGGCCCTGCGTGTGGCGCGCCTGGCCCGGGAGGCCCTGGGCACCGCTTGGGTGAAGCTGGAGGTCATCGGCGACGCGAAAAGCCTTTACCCCGATAACGAAGAGACCCTGGAGGCCGCGAAGATCCTCGTGAAGGAGGGCTTCACGGTGCTGCCCTATGTGAACGCCGATCCCATCCTGGCCAAGAAGCTCTGCGACGCGGGCTGCGCCGCCGTCATGCCCCTGGGCAGCGCCATCGGCTCGGGCTTGGGCGTGCAGAACCCCATGACGCTGCTCCTCATCAAGGAGGTCGTGGAGGCCTACCAGCTTCCCATGATCGTGGACGCCGGCGTGGGCACGGCCTCCGATGCGGCACTCGCCATGGAGCTGGGCGCCGACGGCGTGCTGCTCAATACCGCCGTGGCCGAGGCCGGCGAGCCCACGAAGATGGCCCAGGCCATGGACCACGCGGTCATCGCGGGCCGCCTGGCCTTCGAAAGCGGCCGCATGCCCAAACGCCTCTACGCCAGCGCCAGCAGCCCCGTGGCGGGCGTGGTGGGGCGATAGGCGCACCCATGCCCGACCTCGATCTCGCCCCCATGGAATGCCGCGTCCTTGGCTGCCTGTTGGAAAAGCAGCTGAGCACACCGGACGTCTATCCCCTTTCCATGAGCGCGCTGCTGAACGCCTGCAACCAGTCGAGCAATCGGGATCCCGTTCTCTCGGTGACGGACGCGGAGATCCAGGAGGCGGTGGACGCCCTCATCGCCCGTGGCCTGGCGGAACACTGGCCGGGCCGCGTGCTGAAGATCGCCCACACGGCCAAACCCACCTGGAACCTCTCCGTCCAGGAGGCCGCCCTGCTGGCGGAGCTGCTGCTGCGGGGCCCGCAGACGCCCGGCGAGCTACGCACGAACACGCGCCGCATGTACGCTTTCCCGGATCTGGCGGAGCTGGAGGGCTGCCTGGCGGCCCTGCTGGAGGCCGAGCCCCCCCTGGCCTTGCGCTTGGCCCGGGCCCCCGGCGCCCGGGAGGCCCGGGTGGCGCACCTGCTCGCCGGTCCCGTGGCCACGGACGCAGTTCCTTCGCGCCCATCCGCACCTGCAACTCCCGATCGAATGGATCAACTCGAAGCCGAGCTTTCCGCCCTCCGCGGGGAACTCTCCGAGCTCCGCCAGGCCTTCGAGGCCTTCAAGGCCCAGTTCTAGAGGTCCCGGAAGGCCACCTTCAGGGCGCGAAGGCCCTCCACCAGATCGCCGCGCCGGGCGGGTTCCACCTGGAGCACCAAGTGGAACGGCTGGGGCGCCAGATCCTCCGCTGCGTCGGCCAGAACGGCCATAAGGGTGATCCCGTCCTCCGGGAGCGCGTCCTGGAGCAGCTGGTCCGCCTCCAGGATCAGGAAGGCCCCGCCTTCGGGCAGGTCCGAGAGGCTGTCCCGCAGGCTGTCCCAGGTGCCGCCGAAATGGGGCGGGAACTGGGCCGCGGCGGCCCACTCGTCCATGAGGCCCTGGCGGGTCCGCATGTGGTCGCCCCGCAGCCAGCGGAGCATGCGGCCCTGTTCGGCCGGAGCGGCATCCACCAGGGCGGAGGCGGATCCGGGCCATATGTGCACGCGCGGTCTCTGGGTCGAGGCCAGGAAGGACCAATCCACCCGATCGGCCATCACTTCACCTCGGTGAAGGTGCGGTAGTGGTCCGGGCTGTACCAGATCCGACCATCGCTGCCTGTCACCAGCCGCTCGGCGCCGCGGTTGCGTCCTTCGGCCTTGGCGTGCACGTCCCACTCCCGGTACTCGATGCGCTTGCGGCGGGAGTCGTAGCGGGGCAACGCGCCTTCGTAATTCCCGAAAACACGCCCGCCCACGTAGCCCGGCGGCGCATAGCCGTGCTGGCGGATGTAGGCCAGGGTTTCGCGGGCGTGTGCGGGGATCGCATCCTTCGGCGCAGGCTGCACCTGGGCTTGGGGCGCCGCCGGGGGCGGGCCTTCGGGGCCGCAGCCCAAGGGCGACAACAGGCTCGCCAAGCCGACCAAGCCCGCGGCCAGGTGCGCGAGGGACCTTCGCCAGCGGGTCATGGAGCCTCCACGGGTTGCAGCAGGCAAGTGTACCGCTACCCGGGCTGGTTCGCCGTCGTGATGGTTTCGAGGCCCTTTGCATCCGGCCCGGTTTCGGCCCGTCGCAGCAGGTAGGCGAAGAGGAATCCGAAGAAGCCCAGACAACTGAAGATCCACATGCCCAGGCGGTACCCCGCGGGATGCGCGGCGTTGGCGGCGGCGTGGTCGTTCGCCCAGCCGATGAGGAAGTTGAACCCCGCCAGACCCACATTCTGGATGAGCGTCATCAAGCCATAGGCAGTACCAAGCTTCTCCTCGGGTACCAGATAGGCCACCGAGGGCCACATGACCGCCGGGATGAGGCTGAAGGCGATCCCCATCAAGGCCATGGGCACGTAGAGGCTGACGTGGGTGTAGGCCATGAGCAGGTAAACGGGAATCAACAACAGGCTACCCGCCATCATGAAGAGGGCCCGCTTGCCCACGCGGTCCACCATCAGGCCGAACAGGGGCGTGCCGATCATGGCGAAGAGGGTGAGCATCGAGGAGAGGAAGCCGCCGGTCTCACGGCTCACACCATGGGCATCCTGGAAGAACTTCACCGCGAAGGTCTGGAAGGGGAAGATTCCACTATAGAAGGTGATGCAGAGGGCCACCACGTACCAGTAGGTGGGGCTGAATTTCAGCAGATCCCCCCACACCACCTTGTCCGTGCCGCCCTGGCCACCCAGCGTGTAGTGCCGCGCGGCCCGGTTCTCCATGATCCAGTAGATGGCCGCGGCGATGACACAGACGAAGCCGAAGACGGCGGCGATGAGCAGGGGCGTGCGCCAGGAGCCGAAGGCCCAGCGGGCCCAGGTGGGGCTGTTCAGGGCTGCGAAGGAGCCCAGCCGCGCAATGAGCAGGTTGATGCCGAAGGCGAAGCTCAGCTCCTTGCCGCGGAACCACTGGGCCACGGCGGCTGTGACCGCCACGATGAGGCTTTCGGCGCCCAGGCCGAAGACCAGGCGGCCTGAAGCCATGACCCACAGCTTGGGGCTCAGGGCCGTGAGCAGGGCCCCCGCGAAGCACAGCACCCCGAACAGGAAGGTGGCCTTCTTCACCCCGATGCGGTCGATGAGGATGCCGCCCACCAGCACCATGACGATGTTCGGAACGCTGTAGATGCCCTGAAGCAGTCCCAGGTTGGCGTCTGTGAAGCCCAGCTGCTTCTGCAGCACGTCCGCCAGGGGGCTGATGGCGTCGTAGACGTAGTAATTGCCGAACATGGCCAGGCTGATGACCACCAGCACCAACCAGCGGAAGGCCGCCGGAGGGGCCGGAAGGGCGCGGAAGGGGGCTTCGGTGGTCATGCAACTCCCGATTTGTTTCCCCCGATGGTGACAGGGGCTCGCCCGAACCTCTAAATAGAATTGATTCTCATAAAAATTAATGATTCTTAACCGGCGTACTTTGCCTTCTGGCGTCTAGGATTCTTCCACTGCACCAAATCCTTTCCATCTCATCCACCCATTTGGAGCTCTGGCTCCTCGGAGGTCGCTTATGCCTTCCCGCCTTGCCCTTCACCTTGCCGCCGCTGCGGTCCTGATGGTGCCGGCCTTCGCCGCCCGTCCCGTGGACAGCGCCGTCGCCGATGAGGCCCGCCGCCACCTGGATGCCCGCGTCTTCCAGCTGGGCCTCGACCGCAACCACAGCTTCGCCACCAAGAACCTCTTCGAAGAGGCCACCGGCGAGGCCCATGTCCGCATGAACCAGTTTTACAAGGGCGTGCGCGTCTTTGAAGGCGAAACCATCGTGCACATGCGCGGCGGCCTCGTTTCCAGCCGCACGGACGCGCTGGTCCGCGGCCTCAACCTGAACGTCACGCCAACCCTCGGCGCTTCCGAGGCTATGGCCGTGGCTCACCAGTCCTTGGCCCCCAAGGGCGCCTACGCCCACACGCCCACGTCCGAGCTCGTGGTCGCCACCGTCGGGCAGCCCACCTTGGCCTATCACATCCACACGGAGCTGGAGAATGGCGCCGCCGAGACCCGCCACACGGACTTCCTTGTGGACGCCCACAGTGGCGCCATCCTGGAACAGTGGAGCACCCTTCACACCGTCAGCGGCACCGGCAACTCCCAGTACTCGGGCACCGTCGGCATCAACACCACGGCCAACGGCGCTACCTACGACCTGCGCGACACCGCACGTGGCATGAACTTCGCCACCTACAACCTCAACCACGCCACCACTGGGACCGGCGCGCTCTACAACGACGCCGACAACACCTGGGGTGATGGCGCCAACTACGTGGAAGGTTCCTCCACCACGGCCGCCAACGGCCAGACGGCGGCCGTGGACGCCCACTACGGCGTGGGTCTCACCTACGACTTCTACAAGAACATCTTCGGCCGCAACGGCATCGACGGGAACAACACCGCCACCTACAGCCGCGTGCACTACAGCAACAGCTACGACAACGCCTTCTGGTCCGACAGCTGCTTCTGCATGACCTATGGCGACGGCAGCTCCTTCATGACCCTCACCTCCATCGACGTGGCGGGCCACGAGATGAGCCATGGCGTCTGCTCCCGCACCGCCAACCTCACCTACCGCGGCGAGTCCGGCGGCCTGAACGAAGCCAACTCCGACATCTTCGGTACCATGGTCGAGTTCATGGCCCACGGCGGCGGCACGACCACCATCCCCAACTACTCCAACATCACCTCCACCATCAACGTCTACTGGACGGGCAGCACCACCCCCACGCCCTCCACCTCCAAGGCCGTGCCCTCCGCCAACTATTACATCGGCGAGCAGTTGGCCACCGCCAGCTACTACCGCCCCCTGCGCTTCATGCACAAGCCCAGCCTGGACGGCTCCAGTGCCGATGCCTGGTCCACCAGCCTGAAGCGCCTTGATGTGCACTACAGCTCTGGTGTGGCCAACCACTTCTTCTTCCTGCTCTCCCACGGCAGCCAGATCGACACCTTCTCAGACGGCATCCAGTCCCCCATGGCTAATGGCGTCACCGGCGTCGCCGGCATTGGCAACGACAAGGCCGCCCGGATCTGGTACCGCGCCCTGACGGTCTACATGACCAGCAGCACCACCTACGCTGGTGCCCGCGTGGCCACCCTGAGCGCCGCCACAGACCTCTACGGAGCCGGTTCTGCCGAATACAACTCGGTCAACACCGCTTGGCTCGCGGTGAACGTGAAGTAGCCAGCCTGTCTTCGAACACCCCAGCGCCCCGGCTTGCCGGGGCGCTGGCCATTTCAGAGGTTCCCCCCGCGGGGGCCCTGGCCGATAGTGATGCATGATGGTTTCCTCTACCCGGCGTACCTGCCCCAGTTGCCAAACCCGTCTTTCACCCCTCGCGGCGGAGTGCCCGGAGTGCGGTCTGGCCTTGGCGCCACCCCGGCAGGGCCGGCCCCTCCTGTTCCAGGCGTCGGCCTTGGCCCAGGCCTCCGTCGCTGCGTCCCCGCGGGCCTTGACGGCCCCGGCCCTGGGCCGCGTGGCGGCGGTGGCCGTGGAGGTCGCCCCGGAGGAACTGGAACGACCCGGCGCCGAGGCCTCCCCGCCTGCGCCTGGATTACGCCCCCAAGCGGCCCTTGGCTTCCAGCAGCCGGTCTCCAGCTTCTGGCCCCTCGTGAAGGTGGAGGCCACCGAAGGCCTGCTGCTCATCCTCGTCCAAATCCTGGCCCTGTCCCTCCCGGCGTGGTTGATGGGTGTATCGCCCCTCCGGTTGCTGCTGGGGGCCTGGCCCCTGGTGATCCCCTACCTGCTGGCCGTGTCCTGGATGCTTTTCATGGCCCCCTTGGTGCTCACGGGCCAGTCACCGCTCATGGGGCGCTTCGGCGTCACGCTGCCTGAGAACACACCGGAACGGCGGATGACTTTTTCCCTCGTCCACATGCTGTCGGTGCTCTGCTTCCCCCTCAGCTTCCTGTGCATGGTGCTGAGTCCCCGCCACCAGACCCTGGGCGAGCTGCTCAGCGGCCAGGAGTTGCTGGCCCGGCCCGTGGTCCGCATGAGGTGAGCAAGCCTATTGCGGCAGGTGCATGGGCACCGAGGTGACAATGATCCCGGGCTTCATCAGCAGGGCCGCCTTGATGCGCAGGGCGCTCTGGTTGTGGAGGAACTGCTGCCACCAATGGGAGGTGATGAACTCTGGAAGGATGACCGTGAGCGCCAGTTCCGGCTCGGCGAACCGGATGCGGTCCACCTCCTCCAGGATCGGCTCCACCATCTTCCGGTAGGGGCTGGGCAGCACCCGGAGGGGGATGCCCATGCCGTAGATGGTCCAGTCTGCCCGGAGCTTCTCGACAGCGGAGCTTTCCCGGGCACCATCCGAGCCCAGATCCACGGTGAGGGCCTCCACCCGATCCCCGGCGATGAGGCGGCCATAGAGCAGGGACTGCACCACGCCCCGATGGATGCCGTTCACCAACACCAGGGCGTGGTGCTTCGTCGGCAGGACGGCATCCGTGCGGCTGGCGGCCAGCCGGCCCTTAATGCCCACGTAGTGGCGGCGGATGTTGAAGTGGATCACGACCAGCACGGGCACCAGCAGGATCACGATCCAGGCGCCATGGATGAACTTGGTGATGGCGATATCCAGCAGCACCACGAAAGCGGTGAGGGCGCCCAAGCCGTTGACGGCGGCCTTCGCGTGCCAATGGGGGCCACGGACCTTCCGCCAATGCGCCACCATGCCCGTCTGGCTGAGGGTGAACCCCATGAACACACCCGCCGCGTAGAGCGGCAGCAGCATGTCCGTGTTGGCATGGAAGGCCCAGACCAAGAGGCCGGAGAAGAAGAACAGGATGAGGATGCCGTTGGAGAACACCAGGCGGTCGCCCTGGCTGGCGAACTGGCGCGGCAGGAAGCCGTCCCGGGCCTGGAGGGCCGCCAGGCGGGGAAAGTCGGCGAAGGCCGTGTTCGCCGCCACCACCAGGATGGCGAAGGTGAAGCCCTGGACCACGTAGTAGATCAGCTTGGGGAGGCCGTGGCTGACATCCCCGAGAATGGCCTTGTTCAGCTTCGATAGCAGAGTCTCGGCCACCACTGAAGGATCCACGCTGTGCTGGTAGGTGACACCGAAACGGTGCGCCAGGAGGGTGATCCCCAGGAACATGACCCCCAGCAGGCCCACCATCCACACCATGGTCTTGGCGGCGTTGGGCCCTGCGGGATCCCGGAAGGCCGTGGTGCCGTTGCTGATGGCCTCCACCCCGGTCAGGGCCGTGCAACCGGCGCTGTAGGCCCGCATGAACACCCAGACCATGGTGAGGCCCGCCAGGTGTGAACCTTGATCCACGGCCTGCTGGACCTGGACGACCGTGGGGCCTCCCCCTAATGCCAGCTTCAACGTCCCGAACCCCAGGATCAGGAAGATGCTGAAGACGAACCCGTAGGTGGGGATAGCGAACAAGCCGCCACTCTCCTTCAGCCCCCGCAGATTCATCAAGGCGATGAAGCCGATGGCCAGCAGGGTGAGGGCCACGTTGTGCCCCGCCAGCACCGGCAGCGCAGCCGTGATGGCGGCCACGCCAGAAGAGACGGACACGGCCACGGTCAGGATGTAATCGAGGAGCAGGGAGGCGCCCGCCGTCAGGGCCGCGATATCGCCCAGATTCTCCATGGCCACGATGTAGGCCCCGCCGCCGCCCGGATAGGCGAGGATCGTCTGGCGGTAGCTGACGGCCAGGATGGCCAGCAAGCCCACGATGCCCAGGGCCACCGGGATGGACCAGCCGAAGATTGCGTAGCCCGCTGCGCTGGCCAAAGCCGCGCCCCCAAGGGCGTGGACCAGCGACCCCGAGAGCGAGGCCATGATTTCCTGGGTGGCGTAGGCCACCGAGGACAGCGCGTCGGAGCTGAACACCGCCAGGGCGATGGGGTTGCTGATCTTGGTGTGTGGGGTCTCATCGCTGGACAGCCGCCGTCCCAGCAGGATCCGCCTCAAGCTCTGCATCCCGGTCCCCCGGACAGCAGGCTACTCCACGATGGGCTCGAGGTGATAGGGGATCGAGATCACCACGGTCTTGGGCTTCATGAGCAGGGTGCCCTTGATGCGCCAGGCGGTCTGGTTGTGGAGCAGGTTGGCCCACCAGTGCCCGGTCACGAATTCTGGGAGGATCACCGTGATGGTGTACTCCGGCTCCACCCGCCGCATGCGGTCCAGCTCCTCCACGATGGGCTCCACGATCTTGCGATAGGGGCTGCGGATGGACCGGAGGGGGATGCCCTCGCAGTACCGCGGCCAGTCCGAGCGCAGGCGTTCCAGGGCGGCGCTATCGCGACCATTCTCGTCGGGGAAGTCCACTGTGAGGGCCTCGACCTCGCCGTGGCTCGCGATGACCTTGGCATAGTTCAGGGACTGCACCACGCCGGAGTGGATGCCGGAAACCAGCACCACCACCCGGTTCTTGCGGGGGCTGATGAAGTCCGCCCGGCTGCCCGCCAGGATCGACTTCACGCGGATGTAGTGGCGGTGGATGTTGAAGAAACCCATGACCATCACGGGCAGGACCAGGACCACCACCCAAGCGCCGTGCGTGAACTTCGTCACGATGATGACCGCCATCACGATCAGCGTTGTCAGGGCACCGGCCCCGTTGATGACCGATTTGAGGGCCCAGCGCTGCCCCCGCAGCTTGAGCCAATGGCGGACCATGCCGGTCTGGGAGAGGGTGAAGCCCAGGAACACGCCCACGGCGTACAGGGGCAGCAGGTGGTGCTCACGGGCGTTGAAGAGCCAGAGCAGGACCCCCGACAAGAACGACAGGATGAAGATGCCGTTGGAGAACACCAGCCGATCGCCTTGGCTCGCGAACTGCCGGGGCAGGAAACCGTCGCGGGCCATCATGGCCGCCAGGCGCGGGAAGTCCGCATAGGCCGTGTTCGCCGCCAGGCAGAGGATCAGCATCGTGAAGGTCTGCATGATCAGGTAGGTGAGGTGGGGAAGGCCGGGGCCATTTCCCAGGATCCGATGTTCCAGCATGGACAGCAGGGATTCGCCCTCGCCGGTGTACATGATGCCGAAGTGGTTGGCCAACCAGGTGATGCCCAGGAACATGGCGCCGAGCATCAGCACCATGGACACCATGGTCTTGCCCGCATTCCGCGCCGTGGGTTCCCGGAAGGCGGATACACCGTTGGAAATAGCCTCCACCCCGGTCAGGGCCGTGCAACCCGCGCTGTAGGCCTTCATGAATACCCAGACGGCCAGCCATCCCGGCAGGGGTGGCGCCGCTACCGCGTGGTGTTCGCCGGCTGCCACGCCGCCCGCGAAGTAGCGCCAGAAGCCGAGACCAATGATCGCGAACATCGAGATCACGAAGCCGTAGGTGGGCACGGAGAAGACCGCGCCGCTCTCCTTCACGCCGCGCAGGTTGATCAGCCCGATGACCGCAACCACGGCAAGCGCAAGAGCCACCCGGTGGTCGTCGGTCGCGGGGAAAGCGCTGGTGATGGCCGTCACGCCGGCGGAGACGCTCACGGCCACCGTCAGCACGTAATCCACCAGCAGGGAGGCCCCAGCCACCTGGGCCGACAGCTCGCCCAGGTTCTCCTTGGCCACGATGTAGGCGCCGCCCCCGCTGGGGTAGGCGAAGATGGTCTGCCGGTAGCTGATGGTCAGGATCGTCAGCAGCAGCACGATCCCCACAGCCACGGGCCAGGACCAGGACAGCACCGCCGGCCCGAAGGCCGCCATGGCCATGTAGGGGCCCAGCACCGCCATGATTTCGCCGGTCGCGTAGGCCACCGAAGAGAGGGCGTCCGAACTGAATACCGCCAAAGCCACGGGATTGCTGATGCGGGCTTCGTGACTTTCCTCGCTGGCGAGGCGGCGGCCCAGGAGAAAACGTCGGACATTGGCCATCTTCAGGGCTCCTGGTTCAGCGGGCCATCAGCCAGAGGCCGGACAGCGTGGCCGCGAGGCCCACCAGCTTGGAGGGTTGGAGTTGCTCGCGGAACAAAAGGAAGGCCATCACGGCGACGAGGATGAAGTTGGCGTTCATGACGCCGATGGCCACCGCGGTCTTGGCGCCGCGGAAGAAGCTTTCGTTCAGGCAGATCAGCGCCGCCGCGGTGAAGACACCCGCCGCCAGGGCCCAGCCCATGCCGCCGGCGGGTCCACTGGGCCGCCCGCGCCAAAGCCAGTAGGCCAGTGCCAGCGGCGCTTCGGCGACCACCACCCCGAGGAGCACCGTGGAGGAATCGAGCCCCCGCTGGCCCGCAGCCTTCATGCCCAGATTCCCGAGGCCCATGAGGACCATCGAGGCCAATGCCCAACCGAACCACGTCATACCCAGCTCACTCCAAGGGGAACCATTATGGCGGTTGCCGCAGCCTGTGGGGACAAGGGTTGACGCACGCCACAGGAAATCCGGCGTTCCGGCCCCAGGGAAAGGATGGTTGGAGATTCCGGCCCCCTACGGGAAACTGGAGGATCAGGAGGCCCGATGGCCCGTTTCTCCAAGCGCGTGGGCCGCGAAGTCCTCGACGACCACCCCCGCCTGCCCGAGTGGATCACCAAGGAGCGGGTGAAACTCGGCGACCTGCATGGAATGAAGAAGGGCCTCCGGGACTCACACCTGCACACGGTTTGCGAAGAGGCCCGCTGCCCCAACCGCACCCACTGTTTCACCCACGGCACCGCCACTTTCCTGCTCATGGGCGAGGTCTGCACCCGGGCCTGCGGCTTCTGCAGCATCCAGAGCGGCAAGCCCCGGCTGCTCGACCCCCACGAACCGGCCGAGACCGCCGAGCGCGTGGCGGCCCTCAACCTTCGGTTCGCCGTGCTCACCAGCGTGAATCGCGACGATCTGCCGGACGGTGGTGCCGCCCACTTCGCCGAGACCGTCCTCGCCATCCGCCGCCGCAACCCCGGCGTGGGTGTGGAGGTTCTCGTGCCGGACTTCCTGGGCGACCTGGACGCCGTGGCCCGGGTGGTGGCCGCGGGCCCCACCGTGTTCAACCACAACACGGAGACCGTGCCCAGCCTCTACCCTGAAGTGCGGCCCGCAGGCAGGTTCGAGCGAAGCCTTCGCGTGCTCGCGCACGCAAAGGAACTGGGAAGAGCCCTGTACGGCACTTCCTTCCGCTCGAAGAGTGGACTCATGCTCGGACTTGGCGAAGCCGAGTCCGAGCTGATGCACACGTTCGAAGCCCTGGCCCAAGCCAACGTGGACATCCTCACCTTGGGCCAGTACCTGCGCCCCACCCGCCACCAGCTGCCCGTGAAGCGCTACGTGCATCCCGACGAATTCGCGGCCCTGGGGGCCAAGGCCAAGGCCTTCGGCTTCCAGGCCGTCTACGCCGGCCCCCTTGTCCGCTCCAGTTTCAACGCCCACGAGGTGTCGGTGATGGAGGGGATCAGCATCGCCTGATCCTCAGCCCCGTCGCGGCTCCACGACGATGGCCGCTGGTTCGGCGGGGCAAGCGAAGACACAAAGACCGCAGCCGGTGCAGATATCCGCATCCACCATGGGGTGGCCCACGCTTTCACCCTCCTGGGGCTCCGTGATCCGGATCGCCTCCTCCGGGTACGGGCAACGGTCCACGCAAATGCGGCAGGCCCGCGGTTCGCGATCCGGGGTGCCCCACGTCACACAAAGGCCGGGTTTCACCCGGGCAGTGCCCATGCGCACAGCCCTCGGCCCCTCGATCACCGTGCCGTCCGGCCGGACGAGCTGGGGCCACACCAGGGCCTCGTCGTCACATTCCGCAATGCAGGGCAAGGTGGTGCAGAGAAAACAGGGGATGCTCCTCGGGTCAATGTAGGGGGTCTTCAGGCCGAGACCCGCGTTGGGACCGGCCTTGAGGATGGCGTTCTCGGGACAGGCCCGCACGCACTTGTCGCAGCGGGTGCACTTGGTGAGGAATTCCAGTTCGTCCAGGGCCCCCGGTGGGCGCAGCAGCCTGGGCCCCAGGTTCGTCACGGCCTCCTCGACACGGTTTGCCACAAAGCCGGCAAAGAGGGTGCCCAGGGACTTGAAGAAGTCGCCACGTTCCTGGGGCTCGTCAAGCTTCTTCGCCATCGTTCCTTCAGTCCATCAGGCCGAGCACCCGCATCGTCGGGCGCAGGGTGCCCCAGAGCACGGGATCGAAGCCCAGCGTGAGGACGCCAGCCTTGCCGTCCGTGGCGAGGTCTAGGTAGGCCAACAGGTCGGCGCTGATGGCCACGTCCCGGGAGCTGGGGGCAGCCTCCGCCCAGATCACGCCGACGGGAGCCTTTTTCTGGACCAGGGACCGCCCCTCCGCGGCGCGGACCTGGAGAATCAACAGGTCCCCATGGAAGGAGGGCACGCGGACCTCCATGAGCCGTCCCTTGCCTGCGGCAGGTGTCACGGGGACCACCTCGAAGGCCTGGCGGTAGCCCAGCTTGACCAGATCCGGGTCCTCACCGTTGAGGACGGCGAGGGTCTGCTCCACAAGGCCGTCCAGGCCCCGATCGCCCATCCAGGCCACGGAGCGCAGGTGGGTGCCACCCACTTCGCCCAATCCATCCAACAGAGAAGGCAGGAGCGCCAGCACCTGCTCCAGAGCCGGACGGCCCCGCAGCGATTTCGTTCCCTTGGGCCAGGGCCCCGCCAGGGGCATGGGATCAATCCGGGCCTCGGGTTCGGAACGAAGGTCCAGGATGCGCCCGGGGAAGCCCTCCAGCAGGGCCATGTCGGGCGTATCCGCCAGGATGACCGCGTCCAGTCCCTCCAGCAGGAGCTGACTCGGCGCGAAGACCACCAGGTCGCCGACCTCCTCCTCCACGGTGAGAGCACCGATGGACAGGGGCACCACGGAGGCATCCCGGGCCTCCAGGGCCCCCACGAGTTCGCGGCCCAGCAGCGTCTGGGCACCGATGACGGCAAGTTTCAGCATGGCAAAACCTTTCGAGGTCAGACGCGCACGGTGGCTTCGTCGGCCGGGACGTGGTCCTTCAGGGCTGCGGCTACGGGGCCCGCCAGGAACTGGCGCACCTGATCCCCGGCGCGGCCCGTGAAGCGGCGGGCGTCCAGCAGGGTGGCCAATTCCGCCTCGGACATGCCCCAGGCGGGATCCTCGGCCAGCAGTTTCAACAGCTCGTTGGGACGGCCTTCGGCCTTGATGCGACGGCCGGCTTCCAGGGCGGCCCCACGGAAGCGCTCATGGAGATCCTGGCGGTCGCCGCCGCGCTTCACGGCTTCCATCAGCATCACTTCAGCGGCCATGAAGGGCAGCTCCTGGGTGAGGTGCGCCTCGATCATCCTCGGATACACCACCAGCCCCGAGGCCACATTGCGGAAGAGCACCAGGATGGCGTCCGCCGCCAGCAGGCCCTGGCTGAGGGTGAGGCGGCGATGGGCGCTATCGTCCAGGGTGCGCTCCATCCACTGGGTGGCGCTGGTCTGGTAGCTGGAGGGCATGAGGCCCAGCACGAAGCGGGCGAGGCTGTTGATGCGCTCCGAGCGCATGGGGTTGCGCTTGTAGGGCATGGCGCTGGAGCCGATCTGCTTCGACTCGAAGGGTTCTTCAACTTCTTTCAGATGCTGGAGCAGGCGCAGGTCGCAGGCGAATTTCGAGGCCGAGGCCGCGATGCCGCAGAGCACCTGGCCGATGCGGTCCTCCAGCTTGCGGGTGGCGGTCTGGCCCGACACGGGAATAGCGGCGAAGCCCACCTTGTCGCAGAAACGCCGCTCCAATGCCTCCACCTTGGCGCCATCCCCCTCGAACAATTCGAGGAAACTGGCCTGGGTGCCCGTGGTGCCCTTCACGCCGCGCACGGGCGTGGTGCGGATGAGGTGGTCCAGATCCTCCAGGTCCAGGAGCAGATCCTGGATCCAGAGGGTGGCACGCTTGCCCACGGTGGTGGGCTGAGCCGGCTGGAAATGGGTGAAGCCCAGCGTCGGCTGATCCTGCCACTGGGCCGCGAAGGCGGCCAGGGCGGCGATCACGTCCTGCAACCGGCGGCGGAGCAGGACCAGGGCTTCCTGCGCGATGAGCAGGTCCCCGTTGTCTGTGACGAAACAGCTGGTGGCCCCGAGGTGAATGATGGGGCGCGCGCCCGGCGCCTGCTCGCCCCAGGCGTGAATGGCAGCCATGACGTCGTGGCGCAGGGCCGATTCATGGCGGGCAATGGTGTCGAAATCCACGTCGTCCTGTGTCGCTCGCAATTCGGCGATCTGGGCGGCCGTCACGGGCAGGCCCAGCTCCGATTCGGCTTCGGCCAAGGCGATCCAGAGCCGCCGCCACACGCGCTGCCGGTAGAGCGGCGATAGCAGGCGCACCATGGCCTTGCTGGCATAGCGGCTGGCCAGGGGATGCTCGAAACGCTCCAGGTCGGAACCGTCATGGGGCGGAAGGAAGGGCATAAGAACTCCGGCTCTCCAGTGTCGCATGAGCCCCGCCAGAGTCCCGACCTGTGATTCCGCTCACGAAGAGGGTGCCTTCGCCAAGGTCCTCCGCGGCTAGGATAGGGGCATCACCCTGGAGCCTCCGCCATGTACGAAGTGATCCGAACCTCCGACCCCGCTGTGTTCCAGGCCCTGGAGCTGGAGGTCCAGCGCCAGCGGCATCACCTGGAGCTCATCGCGTCGGAGAACTACGCGTCCCGCGCCGTCATGCAGGCCATGGGCTCCCACTTCACGAACAAGTACGCGGAAGGCTACCCGGGCAAGCGCTACTACGGCGGCTGCAGCCAGGTGGACATCGTCGAGAACCTGGCCCGGGATCGGGCCAAGCAGATCTTCGGGGCCGAGCACGCCAACGTGCAGCCCCACAGTGGCGCCCAGGCCAACATGGCGGTCTACCTCGCCGCCCTGAAACCCGGCGACACGGTCATGGGCCTGGACCTGTCCCATGGCGGCCACCTCACCCACGGCCACCCCCTGAACAGCTCCGGGATCCTCTACAAGTTCGTGCCCTATCACGTGCGCCAGGAGGACGAGCGGGTGGACATGGACGAGGTCCGCGACCTGGCCCGGCAGCACAAGCCCAAGATGATCGTGGTGGGCGCCTCCGCCTACAGCCGGACCTGGAACTTCCCCCTCTTCCGCGAGATCTGCGACGAGGTGGGCGCCCTGCTCATGGTGGACATGGCCCACATCGCCGGTCTGGTGGCCACGGGCCATCACCCGAGCCCTGTTCCCCATGCGGATTACGTCACCACCACCACCCACAAGACCATGCGCGGTCCCCGCGGCGGCATGATTCTCTGCAAGTCCCAGTATGCCAAAGACATCGATCGCGCCGTCTTCCCAGGCGTCCAGGGTGGTCCGCTGATGCACGTCATCGCCGCCAAGGCCGTGGCGTACCACGAAATCATGCAGCCCGAGTTCAAGGCCTACAGCGGCCAGGTCATCCGCAACGCCCATGCCCTGGCCAAGGGCCTCCAGGAGCGCGGCTGGCGCATTGTCAGCGGCGGCACGGACAACCACCTGTTCCTGGTGGACCTCCGCGATCACGACATTCTCGGGAATGAGGCCGAATCCTGCCTGCATCGGGCCGGCATGACCACCAACAAGAACGGCATCCCCTTCGATCCCAACCCGCCCCTCAAGCCCTCGGGTGTGCGCCTGGGCAGCCCTGCCCTCACCACCCGCGGCATGAAGGAGGAGGAGATGGATCAGATCGCCCGCTTCTTCGATGTCACGCTCCGCCACCGCGGCGATGAAAGCACCTTCGCCCGCATCCGGCAGGAGGTCTTCCACCTCACGGACCAGTTCCCCATTCCGGAGTAATCGGCTCTTTCCGCTCGAGAGAATCATGCCCCAGGCGCCAACGCGCCTGGGGCATGATTCTCTGTGGGGAGAACCTTAATGTTTGCAGACGGGTTGTTCGTGTACGGGGCGCTACGGGAGGGTGGGGCGAACCATGCGTGGCTGATGCGTACTCATCCCGAGGGGCTGACCCGGGCCTGGGTGGCGGGGCGGCTCTTCCACTTGCCCACGGGCCATCCTGCCCTGGTGCCCGGGTCCGAGCCCGTGGTCCCGCCGCCTGGCCCAGGCTGGGTGCGGGGGGACTTCGTGGGCTATGACGACGAAAGCGACCTGGATTCCGCCCTCGCGGACTTGGACCCACTCGAAGGCGTGGAGGAGGGCCTCTTCACCCGCGAGGTCCTGCCCGTCACCCTCGAAGGGGGCCTGCACTACCAGGCCTGGGTCTACGTGTTCCATGTGGAACGCCTGCCAAGGCTGGAGCGGGAGGCCGTGGAGCTGCCGGACGGCGACTGGGCGGCGTATCTCTGACGAAAAACGGCGCGAGCCCGCGCCGTTTTTCGCATGTCCAAAAGAATGGTGAAACTATAGCCCCAGCTTCGGCTGCTCGCCGCTTTCGTCGGGACCTGGATGGGCGACGACTTCGCCTTCGATGAGTTCATCCTCCTCGTCCAGGGCCATGGCGCTGGCATCGATCTTGGCGAGGCCCACCACACGGTCGTCGGCACTGGCCAATTTGAGGAGGCCGACACCCTGGGCGTTGCGGCCGGTCTTGCGGACCTCGTCGATGAGGAAGCGAATGACCATGCCCTCCTGGCTGATGAGAAGGCAGCCTTCCCCAGGCTTGACGAGCTTGAAGCCCACCACCTGGCCGTTGCGGACACCGGCGCGGATGTTGATGACGCCCGTGCCACCCCGGCCCTGGAGCCGGTAGTCCTGGAGGAGACTGCGCTTGCCGTAGCCCTTTTCGCAGACCGTGAGCAGCATGCCATGGTCCTCGGTGCTTTCGTCAGGCTCCTCGCCCTCCGGCAGGTCCGGCAGGGAATCAGCCACTTCCATATCCACGATGTGGTCGCCCTTGGCCAGCTTCATGCCCCGCACGCCGGAGGTGGCGCGGCCCGTGGCTCGGACATCCTCCTCGGGGAACCGGATAGCCTTGCCCTGGGCCGTGGCCAGGACGATCTGCTGGGTCCCCGTGGAGCGCCGCACGGCCACCAAGGCGTTGCCGTCCTCGATGTTGAGGGCGATGAGGCCGTTGGCCCGGATGTTGGCGTAGGCCGCCAGGCTGGACTTCTTCACGGTGCCGTCGCTGGTGGCGAACACCAGCGTTTCGCCTTCTGGGAAATCCCGCAGGGCCATGAGGGTGACGACGTTCTCGCCATCCTTCAGAGAAATGAGGTTGCGGATGTGCTTGCCCCGTGTGGAGGCGGCAGCCTCGGGCAGGTCGTAAACCTTGAGGGCGTAGACGATGCCCTTATCCGTGAAAGCCATGAGGGTGTCATGGGCCTTGGTCATGAAGAGCTGCTCGACGAAATCCTCGTCCTTGGTCTTCATGCCCACCTTGCCCTTGCCGCCCCGGCGCTGGCGGCGGTAGGCGTTGAGGTCGGTGCGCTTGATGTAGCCCGCCTTGGACATGGTGACGACCATGGGATCGTCTGGCACCACGTCCTCCATGCGGATCTCACCGGAGTAGCCCACGATCTCGGTGCGGCGGTCGTTGCCGAACTGCTCGGCCACTTGCTGCAGCTCCTCCTTGATGACTTTCAGGAGCAACGACTCGTCCGCCAGGATGGCCTTGAGCTTCGTGATGACCTTCTCAAGCTCGGCCAGCTCGTCGAGGATCTTCTCCCGCTCCAGGCCCGTGAGGCGCTGGAGACGCATGTCCAGGATGGCCTGAGCCTGCACGGCGGACAGGCATAGGGTGGGGTCTTTCTTGAGGGCCGTGGCGGTGGCGAAGGCCCCCGCCATGAGGCCGGCCTTGGCTTCTTCAGGGCTCTTGGCGGCCCGGATGAGCTTGATGACCGCGTCCAGGTGGTCCAGGGCGATCTTGAGGCCCATCAGGACATGGTGGCGCTCCTCGGCCTTCCGCAGCTGGAACAGGGTGCGTCGGGTGACGACCTCGCGGCGGAAGCCGATGAACTCCTGCAGGATCTCGCGGAGGGTGCAGACGCGGGGCTGGCCATTGACGATGGCCAGCATGGTGATGGGAAAGCTGTTCTGAAGCTGGGTCTGCTGGTAGAGCTGATTGAGCACGATGTCGCTGGGCTCGTTCTTCTTCAGCTCCACCACCAGGCGGATACCCTCGCGATCGCTTTCATCCCGCAGGTCGCTGATGCCGTCGATCTTCTTGTCGCGCACCAGTTCGGCGATCTTCTCGATGAGGGTGGACTTGTTCACCTGGTAGGGCAGTTCGGTGAAGACCAATTGTTCCCGGTCACCCGCCCGGCGGATCTGCTCCACATGGGACTTGGCCCGCACCACGCAGCGGCCCCGGCCGGTCCGATAGGCGTCCACGACACCTTCGGTACCCAGCATGATGCCGCCGCCCGGGAAGTCGGGGCCCTTGACGTGGGCCATCAGGGCTTCCATGGCGATGGTCGGGTGGTCGATGAGGTCGATGAGGGCTCGGCAGCACTCCCGCAGGTTGTGGGGCGGAATGCTGGTGGCCATACCCACGGCGATGCCCTGGGAGCCGTTCACCAGGAGGTTGGGGAAACGGGCGGGCAGGACGAGGGGCTCCTCCATGCTGCCGTCGTAGTTGGGTCCGAAATCCACCGTGTCCTGGTCGATGTCGCCCATCAACTCGTTGGCGACCCGAGACAGGCGCGCCTCGGTGTAGCGCATGGCCGCCGCGGAATCGCCGTCGATGGAGCCGAAGTTGCCCTGGCCGTCCACCAACACGTGGCGCATGGAGAAGGGCTGGGCCATGCGGACGAGCGTGTCATAGATGGCCGAGTCGCCATGGGGGTGGTACTTACCCATGACGTCACCCACGGTGCGGGCGGACTTCTTGTAGGCCCGGTTCCACTCGTTGCCGGCCTCCTTCATGGCGAACAGCACCCGGCGATGCACGGGCTTGAGGCCGTCGCGGACGTCGGGCAGGGCCCGGCCCACGATGACGCTCATGGCGTAGTCCAGGTAGGACTTCCGCATTTCCTTTTCAATTTCCAGGGGCTCGATGCGATTCGGATTCATGTGTTTCCCGGTGTTCTACGTGGAACGTTGCTCGACATCCTGCAAAAACAGAACTTAGACGTCGATGTTCTCCGCCAGGAGAGCGTTGGTCTCGATGAAGCGGCGCCGGGGTTCCACGGCATCACCCATGAGGATGGTGAAGATTTCGTCGGCCTCCACAGCGTCATCCACCCGGACCTGCAGCAGGGTGCGGCGCTCGGGATCCATGGTGGTCTCCCAGAGCTGCTCGGGGTTCATCTCGCCCAGGCCCTTGTAGCGCTGGATGCCAAGGCCCCGCTTGCCTTCCTCCAGGACCATGGCCAGCATCTCTTCCGGATCGGTGAACACATGCTCCTTGTTCAGCTTGGGGGCGCCCTCCTCGACCTCGTCTTCGCCATCCTTGTCCTTGGGCGCGTCCTTGACGTCCTTGAGGCGGCGGAGCCGCAGCTCACCCCCCCGGAAGCCCGCCAGTTCGACCTGGAGGGTGGCCAGGCGGCGGAACTCGCCCCAGTGGGCCACCTGGCTGTCGATCCAGAGGGTGATGGGCCGGCTCAGGTGCATGCGCACCAGCTTCAGGCGGTGGGCGGCGGGGACCAGCACGGGCGCGGCGCCGTCTCCCTCTCCGGGCAGCTCCATGGCCTCCGTGGTTTCGATCTCGCAGGTACCGAGCTTCTCGCGGACAATAGCAGCCGCCAGTTCCTCCAGGGCTTCCCGGCTCTGGAACCGGTCGGCGTCCAGGAGGCCGTCGGCCAGGAGGGCGCGCACCAAGGGCCGGGCATAGCCGCGGCGGTCCAGCTTGCTGAAGAGCTGCTGGACTTCACCCCACTTCTTCATCTCGCGTACCAGGGTCGCACCCTTGTGCTCGGTGCCGTCGGGCAGGCTGAGGGTCCAGCCGTCCAGGGCCTTTTGGAAGAGGAACTCCTCCAGGGCCCGCTCGTCCTTGAGGTACTTCTCCGTCTTGCCCTTCTTCACCTTGTAGAGGGGCGGCTGGGCGATGTACAGGTGTCCGCGCGCCACCAGCTCCGGCATCTGCCGGTAGAAGAAGGTGAGCAGCAGGGTGCGGATGTGCGCGCCGTCCACGTCGGCGTCGGTCATCAGCACGATCTTGTGGTAGCGGAGGTTTTCGACCTTGAACTCGTCCTTGCCGATGCCGGTGCCCAGGGCCTGGATGAGGATCCGGAGCTCGACGGCACTGATGATCCGGTCGAAGCGGGCCTTCTCCACGTTCAGGATCTTCCCCTTGAGGGGCAGGATGGCCTGGGTGGCCCGGTGGCGGCCCTGCTTGGCGCTGCCGCCGGCGGAATCGCCTTCCACCAGGAAGATCTCGCTGAGGGCCGGATCCTTCTCCTGGCAGTCCGCCAGCTTGCCCGGCAGGCCGCCGCCATCCAGGGCGCCCTTGCGGCGGGTCAGATCGCGGGCCTTGCGGGCCGCCTCACGGGCCCGGGCGGCCTCGATGGCCTTCTCCAGGATGGCCTTGGCCTCACGGGGGTTCTCCTCGAAGAACGCAGAGAGCTTCTCGTAGACGATGGTCTGGACGATGCCCTTCACCTCGCTGGAGACGAGTCGATCCTTCGTCTGGCTGGAAAATTTGGGATCAGGCACCTTGGCACTAAGGACCGCGGTCAGGCCCTCGCGGACATCTTCGCCCGAGAGGGTCACCTTGGCGCTCTTCAGCAGATTGTTCTTCTCGGCGTAGGCGTTGATGACGCGCGTCATGGCGGCCCGGAAGCCCTCCAGGTGCGCGCCACCATCCCGGTTGCGGATGTTGTTCGTGAAGCAGTAGAGGGTCTCCTGGTAGGAGTCGTTCCACTGGAGGGCCACCTCCACCGTGGTGTCCTGCTTCTCATCTTTGATGAGGATCGGGGGCTTGTGGAGAACCGGCTTGTTGCGGTTCAGGTGCTCCACGAACGCACTGATGCCACCGGCGTTCATGAAATCGTGGGTGTCGCCGGTGCGTTCGTCCGTGATGCGGATGTGGACGCCCTGGTTGAGGTAGCTCAGCTCGCGCAGGCGCTGGCTGAGTGTCTCGAAACTGAAGTCGAGGACGTTGTTGAACACCTCGGGGTCGGGCTGGAAACGCACGCGGGTGCCGCGCCGGGCCGTGGGCCCGACGGGCTTCAGGGGCGCGTCGGCCTTGCCCTGGGAGAAGGTCATGGCGTACTCCTGACCCTCCTTCCAGACCGTGAGCCAGAGCTTGGAGGACAGGGCGTTCACACAGGACACACCCACCCCGTGCAGGCCGCCGGACACCTTGTAGGCATTCTTGCCGTCGGTGCTGGTGTTGTCGAATTTCCCGCCCGCATGGAGCACCGTCATGATCACTTCGGCGGCGCTGCGGCCCTCTTCCTTGTGAATATCCACGGGAATGCCGCGGCCATTGTCCTCCACCGAGCAGCTGCCATCGTTGTGGAGAATGACATCCACGCGGGTGCAGAAGCCCGCCAGGGCTTCGTCGACGGAGTTATCCACTACCTCATAGACCATGTGGTGCAGACCGCTGCCGTCATCGGTGTCGCCGATGTACATGCCGGGGCGCTTCCGCACGGCCTCGAGATCTCTCAAGACTGTGATGTTGTCGGCCGTGTAGCTATCGGATTCCGTGGGGGTGTGGACGCGTGCGCTAAGGACTTCTTCAGACATCAAGACTCACTTTTCGGGGAACGGTGAACAGCGTAACGGTCGTGCTGGATCAAGCGGTGGCGCTGGTGGCGAAACGGACGGGCATGAGGACATAGCGGAAGCTGAAATCCTCAAGGCTGGGCGACATGAAGACGCCTTGGCCGACTTCATCCTTGAACTGGTAGACCACCTCATCGCCGGGCAGGCGCTCCAGCAGCTCCGTGAGGTAATCGATGTTGAACGCCAGCTCGAAGGGCTGTTCCTCGCCCGTGAAGGGCAGTGTGGCCTGGTTCACGCCCTCATCCGGGTGCTGGAAAACGGTCCGCAGGTTGGGGAACTCGTAGAACAGGCGCACGTTCTTGTTGTAGTCGTCCTTCTTCAGCCCCACGAAGCGGAGGGTGCGGAGGAAGACCTCGCGGTCCATGATCACCCGCTTGGGGAGCTCGGCGGGCAGCACCTTCTCGTAGGCAGGATAGTTGCCTGTGACAAGGCGGGTGCTGAACTTGAGGCCCGGCTGATCCAGGAAGAGCGTGGTGCCGTCCCAGCAGAGTTCCACTTCGCCCTCGTCGCCCAGCAGCGTGGGAATGAGGTCCAGGGCCCGCTTGGGCACGATGAGGCGGACTTCATCCTTCAGCTTCGTGTCACAGGGCACCTCGGCCACAGCTAGGCGAAAACCATCCGTCGAGACGACGCGCACATGGTGCTTTGAAAGGTGAACCAGTACGGCCGACAAAGTGGGTTTGGTGGCGTCCTTGCTGACGGCGATGGACCCCAACTGAATGGCCCGTTTGAGGCGGAGCACGGGGATCTTCACCACAGGAAGCTGTTTGCTGGGCCCTGGAAGCTCCGGGAAGCCCTCTCCGGGCTGGATGTTGTGTTCGGAGTTCATTCCCTTGGCGCGGAGCCACAGACGGCCCCCAGCGTCCGGGCATTCCAGGCTCAGGATCCCTTCCGGAAAAACCCGCACGGTTTCAATGAATTTCTTACCGGGTACTGCCATGGTCCATTCACCCTGGCCCTCTCCCGGCACGGTGGCTTCAAAGGCCAGCTCCATATCCGTGGCCTTGAGTACGACTTCCTTGGGCCGCACATCCACAAGGATGTGCTGGAGGATGGGTAGTGTCACCCGCCGGTCCAAGGCGTGCTTCAGAATCCCCAGGGTGCGATCCAAACGATCCTTGGAAACTTGTAACTGAAGACTCATGAATCACCCTTGATGATGCTGATGCCCAGGACGACCTGTGGAAAGACGACTCAAAGTCCTATCCTACCGGAGTTTCCTCGCCTGGGACAGGCTGTGGAGAGGCCCGAGGGATGTGCGGAACAGAGGACATCGGCGAGGCTTGCGGAGGGAATCTGAAAGGGTTGTGGATTCCCAACGGGAACAGGCTGTGGAAACCGCAACAACACGAGTGTAATCAGTGAATACTATTTAAAAGAGCCTGGACCATCCTGTGGAAATCCGGGTCGCGCTTCATGCGTTCCCGCACGGAGTCGATGGCATTCATGACGGTGGAATGGTGCATGCTGAAGGAGCGTCCGATCTCGGTGAAAGGGGAGGAAGCGATTTCGCGGGCCAGGTACATGGCCACTTGCCGGGGCAGGAGAATCGCCTGTTGGCGTGAGCGTTTCTTCATCAAGTCGACGAAGGCGACGTTGAACGTCTCCGCGGTCATCCGGTAGATCCGCTCCGGTGGGACGGCAGCGGTAGGCTCTTCGCCACTCTGCCCCTGAAAGGCGGCGTGAGCGATCTCGAGGGTAGGCGGCACGCCGATGAGGCTGGCCTGAAAGATGACGCGGGTGAGGAAGCCCTCCAGGTCGCGCACACTCCCCTTGGCTTTATGGGCGATGAAGGTGAGCACGTCCTCGGGAATGGGCGGTACGTTCTTGAAGTCCGCGTCCTCGAGTTTCTTCTTCAGGATGGCGATGCGAGTCTCGAAATCCGGTGGCTGGATGTCGGCAGTGAGGCCCCACTTGAAGCGGGTGATGAGGCGCTCGTGGCAGCCCTCCAGGCGCTGCGGGGGCTTGTCCGAGGTGAGGACGATCTGCTTCCCGTGTTGGAGCAGGTACTCAAGGATGTAGAAGATCTCCTCCTGCGTGCGCTCCATCTTCCCCAAGGTCTGCACGTCGTCCAGCAGCAGCACGTCGTTCTGCTGGTATTTCTTGCGCATGGGCTCAGTGTTCTTGGCCCGGATGGCTACCGTGAGTTCGTTGAAGAAGTGGTCCACCTTGAGGTAGGCCACACGCAGTCTGGGATTGCGCGCCAGCAGGCCCTTGCCGATGCCCACCATGAGGTGCGTCTTGCCAAGACCTGCGCCGCCGTAGATGAACAGGGGATTCATGCTGAGTGGTGTGGCGGCATTGCCGTAGTTGTCCACGACAGCCTTTGCTGCGGCAAAGGCCAGCTGGCTGCCGGGGCCCTCCACGAAGCGGTCGAGGGTGTAGCGGTTGAAGAGAAAAGGGAAGGCGGCGGGGGCCTCCAAGGCGGCGTGGCCGCTTGGGGCGACCTTCCTTGGTGCAGCCTTGGGCTCGGCAGCAGTCGGGGCCCCCGTCACAAGGAAGACCAAGTGGAGATCCGCGAGCCCGCCCTGGGCCAGGGCATCGTTGAACTCCTCCGGGAGCTGCTGCTCGATCCAGAGCTTCGCTGCCGCGCTCGGTACCTGGATCCACAGCGTCCCGTCCTCTAGCTTCTGGGGCTCGCAGGGCGCGATCCACTCTTTGAAGCTGGCTTCCGGGAGCTGTTTGGACAACCCAAGGCGGATGGTATCCCAAAGGGTTGCTGGATCGGCGGATCGCATGAAGTCACCGGGTGCGGCTGATGGAGCGGCGGACATGGAAGGAGCGCGCAGGCACGCGTTGTCGGGAGGGCGGGCTTCGCACGCCATCGGCCACGGCAGGCTCGTGGGGGGGACCCCAAATCTAGCACTCCGGCGGGTGGATGGGATGGTGGAAATACCCTTGAGCGGGGCGGGTCCCGCTGATACCCTCGAAGGTTCGTCCTCCTCCCCGGGAGGAGACCCCCGAGGTGGAACCATGAAGCGCACCTTTCAGCCCAACAACCGCCGTCGCGCGAAGACCCATGGCTTCTTGAGCCGCATGAAGACCAAGAACGGCCGCCTGGTGCTCAAGCGCCGCCGCGCGAAGGGCCGCCACGTCCTGGCGGTCTGACGCCCGTCCCGTGATCTTCAAGGGCCGCTTTCGCACGGTCCGCCACAAGGACCACGTGGTGCCTACGCCCCTGCCCCGGCCGTTGCTGGGGCATGATGCGTTGCTGGATATCCGTGCGTGGCGGAGGTCCAATGAAACCGGACCCCTCCTGCTCGTGACGTCCCCCCGCAAGGCCGGCCCCGCCGTTCGCCGCAACCGCTTCCGCCGTCAGGTCCGGATGGCCTTCCTGGCTCTTTCCGACCGCCTCGCCGGGCAACCCTGGATCGTCTGGGTGCGCCCCGCGCGGAGCGCCCCCCCCCTCGACCGGCTCACCTTCCGGGATATCGAGGGCCAGCTTGTGCTGGCCCTGCGCCGTCTCCCCGCCACGGACACGCCATGAAAAACCGCAATGTCCTCTACTTCGTCGTCGGCAGCATGATCCTGCTTGCCGGCCAGTTCTGGCTCAGCTCCCGCTATGCCAAGCCGGCTCCCGCGAGCGCAGCCCCGGCCCCCGTGCCAGAAGCTCCCAGGGCCCAGCCGGTCCAGGTTCCGCCTCCGGTGGCGGCCCAGCCCGCCGCCACGCCCGGCGTCAAAGCCGCCGATCCCGCCGCCACACACACCCTGGTCACGGCGGATTTCAGCCTGACCTGGCAGGTGGCCTCCGGCGCCCTCAAGCAAGCGATCTGGATGAAGGACGGCACAGGGTTCTTTCCGGACACCTTCGCCGGCCTGGGTGCCCTTCAGGGCGCGGGTTTTGAAACCGTGCGCGAGGAGAAGTCCCCCGACGGAACCGCCGTCATTTTCGAAAGCGCTGCCGGCGATCGCCTGAGCTATGTCGTACCCCAGAAGGGCCTCGTGATCCGCGTGGAGGGCCTCGCCTCCCGGAATGCGCCCCTCCTGCTGGTGGCCAATCCCGCGAACGACGAGCCCGTGAAGCATCTGGGGCGCGTGTTCACGCTGTCCGAGAAGTCCATTGATGCGGTCACCTGGGCCGAGATGCTGCACGATCCCTTCTTCAGCTTCGTCGGCGCCAAGCGCAAGGAGCTGCCGCCCTCCGCCGCCCGCCTGGGCCTGGATGCGGGTTTGGAGAAGGACGCCAAGAGCCAGCGCAACCATTACTTCGCAGCCCTCTGGAAGCTGCCTCGCCCCGCGGGTCGGGATGCCTCTGGTTATCAGCTGCTCCCCGAGAACGGTCGCCTGGACGCCAGCCTCTACCTGGGCCCCAAGCAGGCCGAGCCCCTGGCGGCCTTCGATAAGCCCTTCACCCGGGTCATCGACTACGGTTTCTTCGGCGCCGTGGCACAACTGCTCTTCTGGATGCTCCGCCTGGTCTACCGCGTGGTGGGCAACTGGGGCTGGGCCATCGTGCTCTTCACGATCATCATGCGCGGCCTGCTTTTGTGGCACCTGTCCGAAAAGCAGACCATCTCCATGCTCCGCATGAAGGACTTCGAGCCGCACCAGAAGGCCCTTCAGGCCAAGTACGAGAAGTTCGGCGGCGACATGACCAAGAAGGCCGAGATGCAGAAGGAGCTCATGGAGCTCTACAAGAAGAACGGCCACAACCCCATGGGCGGCTGCCTGCCCATGCTGCTCCAGATGCCCATCTTCCTGGCCCTCTGGTCCATGCTGAACGCCGTGTTCGAGCTGCGCCACGCCCCCTTCTTCGGCTGGATCACCGACCTGTCCGCCAAGGATCCCTACGCCATCTACCCGGTGCTGATGGGCGCCTCCATGTTCGCCCAGCAGTACATCACGCCTGCCGTGGGTGATCCGGCCCAGCGCAAGATGATGCTGGTGCTCATGCCCGCCATGATGACCTTCTTCTTCTACCAGAGCCCCGCGGGGCTTACGATCTACTACTTCGTGTTCAACATGATCGGCCTCGCCCAGACCTGGTGGATCATGCGGTCCTACGTGCCCCAGCCCATCAAAGTCTAGGAGTCCGGCCATGCGGAAGAGCGGCGCCAGTCTGGAATCCGTGCCGGAGTTGATCACCCGCTGGACGGCCCACCTGGGTCTGTCGGTGGAGGCGAAGCCCGCGCCCTCCGGCGACGAGGAGGCCTTCCCCAACCGACTGGCCCTATCGGGCTCTGACGCGGGCTGGCTCGCGGCGGATCGAGGCGCCGCCCTGGACGCCCTCCAGTTCCTGGTCCACGAGGCCCAGGGCGAGCGCGAGGATCAGAAGCTGGCCTACCTGGACGTGAAAGGCATCCGCCTCTTCCGCATGCAGGAGGTCATGGCCATGGGCCGCTTTGCCGCCGACAAGGCCCGCGAGCTGGGTAGCCATACCCTGGGCGCCCTGAGTGCCCGTGAGCGCCGCTGGGTGCATCTGGTGGTCAGCCGCGAGGAGGGCCTGGGCACCGAAAGCGAAGGCACGGGGACCTTCAAACCCGTGAAGGTGTTCCGGAAGTAGACTGGCCCGGTGCATCCGGCATCTGATCCCATCTGCGCCCCGGCGACCCCCCCCGTCCCCTCGGCGGTGGCCTTGGTGCGCGTGTCGGGGCCCAGTCTTGCGGCCATCCTGGCGCCCCTGCTGAGCCTGCCGGACCCCCGTGTGGCCTCCCTGCGCACGCTCTGTTGGGACGGCTTTCGGGAGCGGGCCCTGGTGTTGTTCTTCCCGGCCCCCGCCAGCTACACGGGGGAGGATCTGGTGGAGTTCCAGATCCACGGCAACCCACTGCTGGTCCGGCGCCTGGTGGCCCACCTCGGCACCCTGGGCATCCGCCTGGCGGAGCCGGGCGAGTTCACCCGTCGGGCCCTTCTGAACGACAAGCAGGGATTATTGGAGGCCGAAGCCCTGCGGGATCTGGTGGCCGCCGAGACCGATACCCAGATCCGGTTGGCCCAGGCCCGCGCGGGGGCCCTTCCGCCCTGGATCCAGGAGGCCCGCCAAGCCCTGGCCCCCTGGGTGGCCCGGGCCGAAGCCGCCGTGGACTATGGCGAAGACGAAAATATTTCGCTGGATTTGGTTGATTTGAATCAAGTTCTGGCCCCGATTCAGGAGCGGTTCCACGTGGAACAAGCCCGGTCCAGGGCCGCCCGGCACCTCCAGGACGGCCTCCGGCTGGCGCTGGTGGGCCGTCCCAATGCCGGCAAGAGCACCCTCTTCAACGCCCTGGCTGGAGAGGACCGGGCCATCGTGACAGAGGTCCCTGGCACCACCCGGGACGTGCTGGAGGTCCGCTGCGAATGGCGGGGTCTGCCCTTGCGCTTGTTCGATACCGCAGGCCTGCGGAACACGGAGGATCCGGTGGAGCGCCTCGGCGTGGCCCGGGTGCGCCCGGTCCTGGAGGGTGCGGACTTGGTCCTGCACCTCTGGCCGGCCCAGGATCAGACCCCCGACCCGGTCCTCCAAGCGGCCCTGGCTCCCTTTACCGGCAAGATCCTGGAAGTCCGGACCTTCGCAGACCTGGCCGAGGCCCCCGGTGTGGCCATTGCCGCGCACCGGGGCGACCTGGACGCCCTGGAGGTGGCGCTCAAGGATCGGGTGCTGGGAGGGTTGGCCCCAGACGCTTGTCTGGGAGCGCTGGCCACGGAGCGGCAGCTTGCGCTTCTGGACGAGTTGGCCCGCCAATTGGATCTTCTCGCGAACCTGGAGCCCAACGACCCGGCGGAACTTCCGGCCTCCCTCCTCCAGGGCGCCTGGGGCCTCCTGGCCCGGCTCACCGGTGAGGACCGGGCCGAGCGCACGCTGGATGAACTCTTCAACGGCTTCTGCCTCGGGAAGTAGATCCAGCGAAGTAGACTGTCGCGAGGGGGGCGCGTGAAGCCTGGGTTTGAAGCCATCATCGGTCTTGAGGTCCACATCCAGCTTCGGACCCGGTCCAAACTGTTCTGCGCCTGCCGAAATGCTTACGGAGCCCCGCCGAACACCCAGACCTGCCCGGTCTGCCTGGGCCTGCCCGGTGCCCTGCCCACCCTCAACGGCGAGGCGGTCCATAAGGCCATCGCCCTGGGCCTGGCCATGGGGGGTCAGATCCAGACACGCAGCACCTTCTACCGGAAGCAGTACTTCTATCCGGACCTGCCCAAGGGGTACCAGATCACCCAGGGTCCCGTGGCCTTGGTGGAAGGCGGTGCCCTGGAGATCGCTGGTGACTCCACCGTGCGCGGGGGGGACGGGCCCGTGCGCATCGGCCTGGAACGGGCACACCTGGAGGAGGACGCAGGCAAGAGTAGCCACGATCAGAGGCCGGAGGCCACGTTGGTGGATCTGAACCGAGCCGGGGTCCCCCTGTTGGAAGCAGTGGGAGCGCCGGACTTGAGGAGCCCACAAGAGGCCTCGGATTACCTGAAGGCCCTCCATAGGCTGGTGGTCTTCTTGGGTATTGGTGAAGGCAACCTGGAAGAAGGCAGCTTCCGGTGTGACGCCAACGTGAGCCTCCGGCGATCCGGGGAGGTGGCCTTCGGCACCCGGGTGGAAGTGAAGAACCTCAATTCCTTCCGGTTCGTGAAGCAGGCCCTGGCCTTCGAAATCGAACGGCAGGCCGCTCTGCTGGAGGCCGGCGGGACGGTGGCCCAGGAGACCCGGGGCTGGGACGCGGAAGCGGGCGAGACGCGGTCCCAGCGGAGCAAGGAGGCCGCCATGGACTACCGCTACTTCCCGGAACCGGATCTGCCGGCCCTCGAAGTGACAGAGGCCGAGATTGAGGCCGTGCGCGCCGCCCTGCCGGAACTGCCGGAAGCCCGGGGCCGCCGCTGGCGCTCGGCCTTCGGCCTCGGCGAGGAAGAGGCCGCCACGCTGCTTCAGGATCCCGCCTTCGCGGACTACTTCGAGGCACTGGCCGCCGCCTCTGGTACGGGCAGGGCTGCCGCTCACTGGATGCTGGGTGAGGTGAGCCGCACCTTGAACGAGCAGGGGACGGGCATCGGGGCCTTCCCCCTGGCGCCGGAGGCCCTGGCGGAGCTGGTGCGCCTCGTGGAATCACGGCAAATCAGCTTCGGCACCGCCAAGGACCTGGTCTTTCCCGCCCTGCTGGCGGGGGAAGGGAGCGCTGGAGCCATCGTGATCCGGAAGGGCTTGGCCCAGGTCAGTGACCGCGGTGCCGTCGAGGCCCTGGTGGCCGAAGTGCTGGCCGCCAACCCCGGTCCCCTGGCCCAGTTCCAGGCGGGCAAGACCGGCCTCCTGGGTTTTTTTGTGGGGCAGGTCCTGAAGGCCGGGGGCGGCAAGCTGGATCCCAAGGTGGTGAACGAAGTGCTGGCCGGAGCCCTGGCCAAGGCCTGACCTCGGCCCCATGCTGGGCCCATGAGCAACGAGATCCCTTCCGCCCTCTCGGCCTACCTCCCCGGTGTGGGACATGTATGCCAGAGCTGCGGGCGGGTGATCGTGGACGCAGTGGAAACACCGGGGGAGCCTTTCCGCTGCGTCGAATGCCATCCTTCGGCCGCCACCCCGGAAGACGAATTGACCCGCCAGGCCCTGGAGGACCAGGAGCCCACCGGCCGGCCCAAGGATCAGCACACGGTCTGGCGGCTGGTGGCGGTGATCGGCCTGGCGGTGGTGGCTCTCGCCCTCGTCTTCTGGAAGTGGTAGGCCGGTCCAGGCTTCCGCGCCTATGCTGGAAAGCCGGAGACTAGGTGCTCCGCCGCACCTGACGAGGCCCATATGCCCACGCCCTGGGGACCCACCACCATCGCCATCCACGCCGGGAAGCACTTCAACCCCACCCGGGCCGTGACCACGCCCATCTTTCAGACCTCGGTATTCCAGCTCATGGAGAACCGGGAGGGCGCCGAGTTCGCGGCCAGCATCGAGCCCCCGGCCTTTTATACCCGCTGGGGCAATCCCAACACCAGCGAAGTGGAGGCCGTACTGGCTGAACTGGAGGGCGCCGAGCGGGCCCTGGTGGCCGCCTCGGGCATGGCGGCCTTCGCCCTCGTGTTTGAGGCCTTCCTGAAGAACGGTGACCATTTGGTGGCCCCCGCCGCCATCTACCTGGGCACGGAACAGCTCATCCGCCGCTGGGAGGCCGAGCGGGGCCTCCAGGTGACGTGGGTGCAGAACACCCTGGATCTGGGCGAATGGGCGGCCGCGATCCGCCCCGGCACCCGCATGATCTGGGTGGAGACCCCATCCAACCCCACGCTGGCCCTGACGGATCTGGCGGGCGTGGCGGCCCTCGGCAAGAAGCATGGCATCCGCACCGTGGCCGACAACACCTTCCCCAGCCCCATCCACACCAAGCCCCTGCGCTTTGGCAGCGACCTCAGCGTGGCTTCCGCCACCAAGTACCTCGCCGGCCATTCCGACGTGGTGGCGGGCGTCATCGCCGGATCCGACGCGGATGTGGTGGCCTGCTGGCACCTCACCAAAGTCATGGGCCCCACGCTGGATCCCATGGCCGCCTGGCTGCTGCACCGGGGCCTCAAGACCCTCGCCTTGAGGGTCAAGCGCGCTTCGGACAATGCCCAGGCCCTGGCCCAGTGGCTGCTCTGGCAGCCCCACATCGCGCGGGTGGACTTCCCGGGTCTGCCCACGCACCCGGGCCACGAGATCGCCCTCCGGCAAATGGAAACGGGCTTCGGCGCCATGATCGGCTTCGAGCTGCGGGCAGGCCTAGAGGCGGGTCAGCGCTTCTGTGAGGCCTTGGAGGTCATCACCCGGGGCGTGAGCCTCGGCGGCGTGGAAAGCCTCATCCAGCATCCCGCCAGCATGAGCCACCTGAAGACCGCCCCCGAGGTGAAGGCCCGCCTGGGCATCACGGACGGCCTGCTGCGTTTTTCTGTGGGCATCGAAGACCAGGCAGACCTCATCGCGGATCTGGAGCAGGGCTTCAAAGCCGCCGCGGAGGGCCGGTGAAACTGCACCTCAATGGCGAGGTCCGGGATACACCAGACCTGGCGACCCTGGCCGACCTGGCCGCCTGGCTGGACCTGCCAGCCTTCGGCAGCGCCATCGAGCTGAACGGAGAGGTCATTCGCCGCGCCGACCACCTCGCCACCCCCCTGAAGGAGGGCGACCGGCTGGAGGTGGTGCGGCTGGTGGGTGGGGGCTGAGGCTCAGTTCACCGTCAGGCCATAGGAGATGGTGCCGCTCGTGTAGGTGCGGAGGGGGTCCACCCGCACCCGCACCACGTAGGTCCCCGCGGGCAGACTCGTCTTGTTGATGACGCCATTGCCGCCGCTGGAGGCCTCGGCCCAGGTCAGCAGGCCGGACGTGTCAAAGAGCTCTATCAGCAGGCCGGTCCCCGGGGTGGTGAGGGTCAAGGTCCGGGGGCCCGTGGAGCCCTGGACGAAGCGGAAGGCCTGCGCGGTATCCCAGTCGTAGAAGTAGCCCAGGGCCGCCCCGTCGGTGGGGAAGCTGCCGGACGCATTGATGGGGAGCGAGGAAACCTTCCACAGGGCAGGGCTATCCATGTAAATGGAAAGGGTGGGGTCCGTGCCGTTTCCCACGTTCTCCAGGTACAGTTCATTGACGAGAGGCGTCGCGGCGGCGGTACCAGCCATGCGCTTGAGGCCCCTGAGGTAGGTGGGATAACAAGCGAGAGGCGTGTTTCCGAATTCGTAGGCGTTGGGCGTGAAGGCGGGGTTCGTGGCCGTCCACATCGTCTGCAGACCCGTCTGGGTGCCGTTGAAAATGGCACCATTCTTCCAGATGCCCCACAGGGTGCGGGCCACGGAACCCGAATAGAATTCGCCACCGCCCGTGGGGCTGAAGCCTGTGTGCTGGTCCAGGCGGAAGACGGTGGGGAGGCCGCCGCCCGCAGGGATGTCGTAGGAAGCCGGATCGTTGCGGAAGGCGCTGGACAGGAAGCTGCTGAAGCCGCTCACGAAGGCGATGGCCGGCTCGGAGGCGTCGGCGGGAAGGACGAACCCGTTGTCGTTGTCGCGCCGGATGATGGTGCCGTAGTTGCCGTTGCCGTAAGCCAGGCTGTCATCGGCGAAGAGCAGGCGGGCGAAGGCCTCCTGCAGGGCGCTGTCGTTGTAGGCGTCGGCGCCGCGATCCGCCGCGCCAGGAGCGGCGTACCGCACACCGTGCTGAAAGATGACTCGGCCGCCCAGGGTGGAACTCTGCGTGAGCACGGCCGTCCCACTCGGGCCCATGGCCGCGGTGGGATAGGTGGTGTCGAGGGTGCCTGTATTCCAGAACGCGTAAAGTTCGGGGAGCTGAAGGGTCGGTTCGAGGTTGCGCATGCCCAGGGCGAACGTGGTCATCTGGTCGGCAATGGCGAAGGCGCCCGCTTCGCCGGTGGATTCCAGGGCCCGCAGGCCGAGATTTCCACTGCTGTTGGCGGAGACATCGGCACTGGTGGTCGCCCAGGTCGTGATCTGGTTGAATGCGTCCGCACTGGCATAGGAGGCTGCCGGGACGGCCTTTTTCGCTTCCCCGTAGAAGTAGAAGCCACCGCCAGAGGTGGTCGGAACCTCGGTACTGGCGTAGAGGGCCACGTAGAAGGTGATGCCCTTGGGCACGCTGAACGTGCGCGTGCCGGCGGCGTCGAGGGTTCCCGAGGCTTCCACCTGGCCCGAGCTGCTGTTCACCACCTGGGCATAGGCGTAGCGGGTGGGGAGGGTGGTGGTCGCGCTGAAACCCGAGGCGGACAGCATCCGCTTCTCGTACTGCCCTTGGACCGTGATGGCCACCGTGCTGGAGCCATCGGTGCTGCCAGCCCCGCCACAGGCCGCCAAGAGCAGAAGGGCTGTTGGGCCCGTGAGGACTCGCCACATTGGAAGGCGCATGGAAACTCCAGGGGAGGGAACCCCAGTATGAGTCAAGGGTCGTGCCAGGAGAGGGCGAGGGCCAGCCTAACGCCAGACTTCCCACCGCCCGCTCGGCCACCGGGCCAGGGCCCCGAGCCGCCAGGCCGGCGGGAAGGGCAGTTGCAGTGGGGTTCCGCCCGCAGGGGTGTCGCTTTGGAAGCGGTGGAATTCATCGCTGAGCCCCTGGTTGAGGAAGGCCTGGACCAGGGTTCCCCCACCCTCCACCAGCACCCGCCCCACACCGCGGGCGGCGAGTTCGTGCAACAGATGACGCAGACTGCATCCCCGGGGACCCGGAGGCAGGCGGAGATCCTCCACGCCTCGCAGGGGTTCGGGATCACCCGTAATGGCCCGAAGGGCGGGCTGGCCAGCGACAGGCTGCCAGACCTGGGCCCCGGCGGGCACCTGACCGGCATTGTCCAGGACCACCCGGTGGAAGATCCGATGGGGGGCCGTGGGCGCATGCCAACGGTCCGTGAGTTGGGGATCATCCACCTCGGCGGTGTGCCGTCCCACCACGATGGCCTCCGAAGCCCGTCGGAGGGCGTGGCCCAGGCGCTGGACGTCCGGCGGAGTGATGAACGTGGTCCGCCCGGCGGGTCCCAGCGACCCATCCGAGCCCAGGGCCAGCTTGAGGCTCACCCAGGGCAGGCCCGTGCGGATGAGCTTGAAGAAGGGAGCATGGAAGCGGGCACAGGCTTCGCCGAGCACGCCCTCCTCCACGGCGAGGCCCTGGGCGCGGAGGATCGCCAGGCCGCCCCCGTCCACCCTGGGGTTGGGATCGCGCACGCCCACCACCACCCGGATCACGCCCGCCTGGATGAGGGCCAACGTGCAAGGGGGGGTGCGGCCATGGTGGCAGCAGGGCTCCAGTGTCACGTAGGCCGTGGCGCCGTGGACGTCTTCATCTCGGGCCTCCGCATCCCGCAGGGCCATGATCTCGCCGTGGGGATCCCCGGCCCGGGTGTGGACTCCGGCGCCGATCACCCGCCCTGCCTTCACCAGCACGCAGCCCACGGGTGGGTTGGGGCTCGACAGACCCACGCCCTTCAGTCCCTCCGCCAGCGCCAGGGCCATGAAGTGGGCATCGCCTTCCAGGACCTCTGGATCTGGCCAGGGACCCCCGGTGGCCAGGGCCCAGGCGACCTCGGGGGTCAGACCCAGCTCAAGCATCCAGCAATCCATCCACGAAAGCCTCTGCATCGAAGGGGATGAGGTCGTCCACCCCCTCACCCACGCCCACGAAGGCGATGGGGAGGTTCAGCCGGTCCAGGATGGGTACCACCACGCCCCCCTTGGCGCTGCCGTCCAGCTTGGTGAGCACCAGGTCTGTGACGCCCGCGACCCGGGCGAAGACCTCGGCCTGCTGCAGGCCGTTCTGGCCCGTGGTGGCGTCCAGCACCAGCAGCACCCGGTGGGGTGCCTCCGGGATCACCTTCTGGAGGCTGCGGCGGATCTTGTCCAGCTCCTTCATGAGGTGGTCCTTGGTGTGGAGCCGGCCGGCCGTGTCGATGAGCACCCAGGGGGTGCCCTTGGCCTTGGCGCTGGTGGCCCCATCAAAGGCGATGGCTGCCGGGTCGCCCCCCATGTGGTTGCGGATCACCGGCACCCCAGCCCGCTCGCCCCAGCGCTCCAGCTGATCGATGGCAGCGGCCCGGAAGGTATCCCCAGCCACCACCAGCACCCCTTCGCCCCGGGCCTTGAGCAAGGCGGCCAGCTTGCCCAGGGTGGTGGTCTTGCCCACGCCGTTGACGCCTACCAGCAACACCACCTGGGTGGCTTCAGCGGTGAAGGGCCGGGCCGGATGCTGGCGCAGGAGCCTCAACAGCTCGTCTTTCAGGATGGCCTTGGGATCGATATCAACCCCACCCTTCAGCTCGGCCCGGAGCCGGCTCATGAGCTGGTCCACGGCCTTCACGCCCAGGTCGGCCTGGAGCAGGAGATCCTCCATCTCCTGGAGTTGGTCCTCGTCCAGGCGGCGCAGGCCCAGCAGGCGGCCCAGGGGCGCCAGCACCAGATCCTGGGTGCGTTTCAGGCCCTTCTTGAACTGGTTGAACAGGCCGTCGAGCAACCCCACGGACACCTCGCGGCTCCAGTCTACCGAAGCGGCGCAGGTTCCACGTGGAACAACCAGTCTAGAACCCAGGCTTTGCCCATGAACCCGGGCCCGCGAAGAGCGGGGGAAGGGGGGCGGCCATGGTGGCGTTCCGTTCGGGCCAGGCACGGAAATCCACGGTCCCCCCGGTGTTGGAGGCCCACCCCGCCAGGGCGAAGAGCAGGAAGCCGTCCACCAGAGGATTGACGAGGTGTTCTGGGTTTCGAGGGCGTAAGCTGCGGGGATCCACGGGAAGCCGGGCGGTCCACAGGGGACGGGGCGCGGACGGGTACCAAGGCCGACCCAGCTCCTGGACCGAGCAGGTCAACTCCCGCGGTGGCTCGAAGGCGCGGAGCGAAGGACCCGGGTTGAAGGCCAAGGGCGGCAGTTGGAGGACGAGGGTGAAGGCTTCGGTGAGCATGGGGCACCCGGGGGAAGGGTCGGCCTATGTCGGGGCCCAGACAAGGCCCTCAGGGTTTTTGGGGGTAGGCGGCCACCATCTTCTCTGCCTGCCGCAGATTCTCCTTGAGCACGGGATCGCCGGGTCGCAGGGCCAGGGCGGCCCTGAAGTCGTCCCGACTGGCGGCGTACTGCTTCAGGTTGAACAGGGCGATTCCACGGTTGAACAAGGCCTCCATCTGGCCGGGTTCCAGGGCCAGGGCCCGGTCGAAGGATTCCTTGGCCTCGTCCCAGGCTTTGCGCTGGAGGGCGCCCCGTCCCAGGTTGTTCCAGGCATAAGCCGCTTTGGGGTTGGCCTTGACCGCCGTCCGGAGCACCGCGGCCGATTCATCGAAGCGTCCCAGGCGGGCCAGAGCCTCGCCCTTCCAACCCAGGGCTTCCGCATCCTCGGGCTTCCGGGCGAGGATGGCCCCGGAATGGGTCAACAGGGCGCCCCAGTTTCCCGCCAGCCGGGCCTCGACACAGGCGTTGGCATAGCCCTCGGGCTGGCCCAGCCGGCCGTTTTCGGCGTGGACGGCCATGGCCTCCTGATGCCGCCCGAGCTGGCTGAGGGCCTGGGCCCGGTAGAGCCGGTAGGTGCCGAGGCGGGGCTTCGCCTTGCCCTCGAGCTGGGGGGTGAGGGTCTTGCAGACCGCGGCCAAGCGAGCCCATCGCTGGCTGCGATTCAGGGCCTGGAGGCGGTATTCGTAGTACTGGCGCTGCACCTTCGGCGGAGCCTTCTCGAACCAGTCCGCCAGGCGCGGCCAGTCCTCAGCCAGGAGCAGGGCCTGCATGCGGGCGGGAGGCGCATGGCTGGCACCAAGATCAAGGACTTGCCCCTGGATGGCCGGGGGTGGGGGTGGGACGGATGGCATGAACACGGGAACCTCAGCGCTTGGGCTTGGTCTTTGATACCACGGCCCCGGGCCGCTTCCAGCCCACCAGCGCGTACTCGAAAACTTCCTCCACGTGCTTCACGGGATGGAAGTGGAGCTGCTTCCGCAACTCGGGGTCGATCTCTTCCAGATCCTTCTGGTTGGCGTGGGGGATGAGGATGTCCTTGATGCCCAGCCGGAGGGCCGCCAGGGCCTTCTCCTTGAGCCCGCCGATGGCCAGGGCTTCGCCGCGCAGATCGATCTCCCCGGTCATGGCCAGGGTGTTTCTCACCGGGACGTCCTTGAGCACGGACAGCAGCACGGTGGCGATGGCCAGGCCCGCGCTGGGGCCGTCCTTGGGGATGGCGCCCTCAGGGAAGTGGATGTGGAGATCCTGCTTCTGGAAGACCTCGGGATCGATCTGGAAGGCCTCCCCCCGGCTGCGGATGTAGCTCAGGGCCGCCTGGGCGCTTTCCTTCATGACATCGCCCAGCTGGCCCGTGAGGATGAGCTGCCCCTTGCCGGGCATCTTGAGGGCTTCGACGAAGAGGACATCCCCGCCCACGGCGGTCCAGGCCAGGCCCGTCACCACGCCCACGCGGGGCGCCTTCAGCCGTTCGTCCTGGAGGAACTTCACGGGGCCCAGCAGTTCGTGGATGCTTGTGTCGTCCAGCGTGAGCTTCTTCTTCAGGCTCTTCTCGGCCACCTTGCGGGCTACCTTCCGGCAGACGGCGCCGAGCTCGCGTTCCAGCTGGCGCAGGCCGGCTTCGCGGGTGTAGCCCGTGATGACGGCCTTCAGTGCCTTCTTCGGGATGGATAGCTGCTGGCGCGTGACACCGTGCTTTTCAAGCTGCTTGGGAATCAAGTGCTGCTCCGCGATGCCCAGCTTCTCCTCCAGCGTGTAGCTGTTGAGGTAGATGATCTCCATGCGGTCGCGGAAGGCCGGGTGGATGGGTTCCAGCTCGTTGGCATTGGCCACGAAGAGCACCTGGCTGAGGTCCAGGGGCACGTTCAGGTAGTGGTCGCGGAAGGTGTGGTTCTGCTCGGGGTCCAGCACCTCCAGCAGGGCCGCGCTGGGGTCGCCGCGCTGGTCACGGCCGATCTTGTCGACTTCGTCCAGCATGATCACGGGATTCATGCTCTTGATCTGATGCAGGGCCTGCACGATGCGGCCCGGCATGGCGCCGACATAGGTGCGGCGGTGGCCACGGATCTCACTCTCGTCGTGTACGCCACCCAGAGAGATGCGGGCGTACTTGCGGCCCAGGGCCCGGGCGATGGACTTGCCGAGCGACGTCTTGCCCACGCCCGGGGGGCCCACGAAGCAAAGGATGGTGCCACGGAGATCCGGCTTGAGCTTGCGCACCGCCAGGAACTCCAACAGGCGGTCCTTGATCTTCGCCAGGCCGTAGTGATCCTCGTCCAGCACGGTCTGGGCCTGCTTGAGGTCCAGGTTGTCCTCGGTGAACGTGCCCCAGGGCAGCTCCGTCATCCACTCCAGGTAGGTCCGCGTGACGGCGGTTTCGCTGGAATCCGGATGCATGCGCTCCAGCTTCTTCAGGTTGCGCTCGATCTCCACGAGGGGGTCCTCGGGCACCTTCATTTTGGCCAGCTTGTCCCGGAAGGCCGTGATCTCCTCGGCCAGCTCGCTGCCCTCGCCCAGCTCCTGCTGGATGGCCTTGAGCTGCTGGCGGAGGTAGTACTCCCGCTGGCTCTTGTCCATCTCGCCGCGGGCCTCCATGGTGATCTTCTGTTGCACTTCCAGCAGCTGGATCTCCCGCTGGAGCAGCTCGTTCACGCGCTTGAGCCGCAGGCCGGGATGGGCGATCTCCAGGACCTCCTGGGTCTGCTGGAGCTTGAGGTCCAGGTTGGAAGCCACCAGATCCGCCAGGCGGCCCGGGTTGTCCAGGTTGCTGGCGATGACCAGCACCTCCTGGGGCAGGGTCTTGCCCAGGGCCACGGCCTTTTCCAAGGTCTGCTTCACGCTGCGCGCCAGGGCGTCCTGCTCCAGGTCCGGGGACTTCATCTCAGGCTCGGCCAGGGGTTCCACCCGGGCCTTGAAGAGATTTTCCGTCTCGGTGAAGTACTCCACGCGGACCCGCTGGAGGCCCTGCACCAGGGCCCGGATGCGGCCGTCCGGCAGCTTCAGTACCCGCATGATGAGGGCCGCCGTGCCCACCTGGTACAGGTCCTCTGGGCGCGGGTTGTCCATCTCCGTCTGCTTCTGCGACAGCAGCAGGATCATGCGGTTCTCCACCAGGGCCGTGTCAATGGCGCGAATGGACTTCTCCCGGCTGATGCTGAGGGGCAGGATCACATAGGGGTAGACCACCACGTCCCGCAAGGGCAGCACCGGCAGTTCTTCGGGCAGCTTGGGGGATTCGTCGGGCGTGGGGGGCAGGAGAACATCATCGGCCACGGAAAAACCTCGGCCTTCAGGATACCCCCAGAGTGCCTAACAAAACCCCACGGCGCCGCGCGAGGGGTGCCGGGCGAGCAAGGCGAGGAATGCGAGTCGAAGCGTAGCGGGTACTACCCGCGACGAGCGTGACGAAGCATTGCGACGCCCACCTGGCTTCCTCGCGGCATCGTCGGGTGTTGTTAGGCACTCTTACTTCTTGCGCGTCCTCAGGACCGGCGCGTCTGCCTCACCAGGGAACAGGGCCTGGGGCATGGGTTTGATGGGTTCCGATGCCGGTGAAGCGATCGGTGCAGCCCCGCTTCGTCCCGTCGCCGCCTCCTTGTGCATGAGGCCCTCCAAGGCCTTCACGAAGTCAGGCAGGTCTTTGAAATCGCGATAGACACTGGCGAAGCGCACGTAGGCCACCTGGTCGAGGCCCTTCAGCTCGTCCATGACCAGCTCGCCCAGCTCACGGCTGCGGATCTCGCGGTCCGGCCGCTCCATGAGCCGGGCCTGCACATCCGCCACCAGTTCCTCGATGCGGGCCAGGGACACGGGCCGCTTCTGGCAGGCCAGCAGCAGGCCCTTCATGAGCTTCTGCCGGTCGAAGGGCTCCCGCCGGCCGTCCTTCTTGAGGATCACCAGGGGGACTTCTTCCACCCGCTCGTAGCTGGTGAAACGGCGGGCGCAGGAGAGGCATTCCCGGCGGCGGCGGATGGAATCGCCCTCGCGGGACTCGCGCGAGTCCACCACCTTGTCCTCGATGTGCCCGCAGAAGGGACAGCGCACGGATGCTCCCGGATCGTTCCTAGACCTCGACCACCCGCGGGTCCATCAGGACTTCGCAGGTGACGGAATTGGCCACGATGCAGTACTTGTGGGCCTTCTCGAAGAGCTCCACCACCTTGGCCATGCTGGTGCCCCGCGCCACGCGGATGGCGGGGCGCAGGCGCACCTGGGTGATGCGTGTAACCTTGTCCACCGTGTCCAGCACGGCTTCGGCGTGATCCTCGTAGCCCACGATCTCCAGTCTCACCTTCGCGCAAAGAGCCAGGAAGGTGAGCATGTGGCAGGCGGCCAGGGCCGAGCCCAGCAGGTCCTCTGGGTTCCAGCAGGCGGGATCGCCGGCGTATTCCGGCGCGCTGCTCACGGCCAAGGCGTGCTTGCCCGGGTTGGTGAGGCTGCCGTTGCGATTGTAGGTGGCGTCCAGGGTGTTGCCGGTCCATGCAAGGGTGAGGGGATAGTGGTGGGCCATGGGGTTCTCCTCGGGAAGCCTGCGCCCAGGATGCCACAGCCCACGTGCTAGCCTGGGTCCGCCCTTCGGAGCCCCATGCCCACCCCCGCCCGCCTCCATGTCGCCCACGCCTTGCACGAGGTTTTCGGGGAACGAGGCCGGGTGCCGGATATCTGGGATCGCGACCTGGGTGAGGACGCCCACCTGGCCCAGGCCCTGCTCGGCCTCTGCCTGCGCCGCTGGGGCCGCCTCCAGGCCTGGGTGAAGCCCAAGTTGAAGGATCCGGACCGGGGTGTGCCCCTGGGCACCCAGGTGGCCCTGGCCATGGGGCTCGTGCAGCTGGCTTGGCTCCCTGGCGTCAGCGATCACGCCGCCGTGAACGAATCCGTGGAGTTGGCCGCGAACCGCGAGTTGGGTTTCGCCCCTCACAAGGGTCTGGTGAACGCCATCCTGCGTCGTGCCGCTAAAAAACGCGCCGGCCTGGCCGCCGAGCTGGAAGCCCTGCCCGCCACCCTGGACCGCCCCCCCGCCGCCGAGCGAGCCCTAAAGGCAGCCCTGGCGCCCCACGGCGCAGAGGGCGAACTGGAAACCTTGTGGACCCGTCTCCAGCAGCCTCCCCGCCCCAGCTTCCGCCTTTTGAAGGGGGTGATCCCCGAAGGCCTGGTGGCCGATACCGATCTGCCGGGCTGCCTCCGCCTCACGGATGGCGCGCCCTTCCCCCGACCCTGGCTGGAGGCAGGCCAGGGCATGGTCCAGGACCGCAGCTCCCAGGCCCTGCTGGCATATGTCTGGGATCACCCCGTCACGCGCATCCTCGACGCCTGCGCCGCCCCTGGCGGCAAGACCACCACCCTGGCTCTGCGCCATCCCGACGCCACCCTCACGGCTTTGGAGGTGCATCCGAGACGGGTTGCCCGACTCCGGCAGACGCTCCAGCAGAGAGGCCTCGCCGCCCAGGTGATCCAGGCCGACGCGGCGGAATGGTTGGAAACCAATGAGGCGGCCTTCGACCTCATCCTGCTGGACGCCCCGTGCAGCGGCAGCGGCACCCTGCAGAAGCACCCGGAGTGGCCCTGGCTGGCCCATGACGACCTGCCCCGCCTCACGGGCATCCAGCGCCGCCTCCTCACTGCGGCCGTGGACCGCCTGGCCCCCGGGGGCCTGCTCATCTACGCCGTCTGTTCCTGGCTGCCCGAAGAGGGCTCTGCGCAGCGCGAGTGGCTGGAACAGGCCCGCCCGGAACTTCGTCCCGCTGGGGTATGGCCTGCGGAACAGGGAGCAGCGCCCGAGGCCAACGGTCGAACCGCATTCTTCCGGCCCCATCCCCTGCGGTGGGAGGGGGAGGGCTTCCAGGCCTTTGCGGTACGCCGAGGCTGATGCTTCATTCCGTCGTTTTGCCGTCGAAGTGTTCGTTGTCGGCGTCGGCGTCGTGGCGGGTGTGGTGGATGACACCATCCCGGTGATTCGGCGGGGCGTAGAGCGTATAGAGCTTTAGGGGGACACTGCCGGTATTGACGATGTTGTGCCTGGTCCCCGCGGGGACGACCACCGCGAAACCGGCATGGATCGCCGTCCGAACGCCATCGAGAATAGCTTCTCCGGTTCCCTCCTCCACGCGGAAGAACTGATCGAGCTTGTGGACTTCCGCCCCGATCTCCTCCTTGGGCTTTAACGCCATGACGACGAGCTGGCAGTGTTTGGCGGTGTAAAGCACTTGGCGGAACGCGTCGTTCTTGATGGCGAGGCTTTCGATGTCTTTCACGAAACCCTTCATGGCTTGCCCCTTCGTTAGGCGGATTGCTTCTTGGCGACGCTCGCGACATGGCTGCCCTGGAAACGGGCGATCTTCAATTCGTTCTCCGAGGGTTGGCGACCGCCATCTCCTCCAGCCAGGGTGCTCGCGCCATACGGCGACCCGCCCGTGATCTCGCTCATGTTCATGATTTCCTGGCAGGAGTAGGGAACCCCCACGAGGATCATGCCGTGGTGGAGCAGGGTGGTATGGAACGAGGTGATCGTGGTTTCCTGCCCGCCATGCTGCGTGGCCGTGGACGTGAACACGCTGCCCACTTTCCCGATCAAGGTGCCCTTCTGCCACAACCCGCCGGTCTGATCCAGGAAGTTGCGCATCTGCGCGCACATGTTGCCAAACCGCGTCGGCGTGCCAAAGATGATGGCGTCGTAGCCCGGCAACTCGTCCACCGTCGCGATCGGCGCCGCCTGATCGAGCTTGGCGCCCGCCTTCCGGGCCGCTTCTTCCGACATCAATTCAGGCACGCGCTTGAGGATGACCTCGGTACCTGCGACGCTGCGGGCGCCTTCGGCCACCGCGTTCGCCATGGTTTCGATATGGCCGTACATGCTGTAGTAGAGAACGAGAACTTTAGTCATGTTGCATCTCCTCGACGTATGTGGTGGTGCATGGAATGGCCCAGCCGGTTGGGCCAAAGGGGACCTAAAGCACCCGCAGGAAGGCCACGAGGTCCCTTTTCTCTTGCTTGTCCAATTTCAATTCCAAGATGAGGTTGAAGAACTCCACCGTGTCCTCCAGCGTCAGCAGGCGGTCGTCATGCAGGTACGGCGGGGAGTCCCTGATTCCCCGCAGCGGGAAGGTCTTGATGGGACCGTCGGCGGACGCCGTGCGGCCGTTGATCGTCACCTCCTTGAAGAAGCGCTCCGCCTTCAGGTTGTGCATGAGGTAATCGGTGTAGTACGGCGGGGTGTGGCAGGTGGCGCACTGGCCCTTCCCGAAGAAGACGCCCTGGCCGCGCAGCTCGCTTTCGCTGGCTTTCGGGGAAATGAGCCTGCCGAAGACGTTGAGCTTCGGCGCTGGGGGGAAGTCGAGCAGCGCCTGGAACTCCGCCATGAAATGCACCTGGCTGCCGCGTTCGAGGATGTTGGTGCCTTTCCGGGTCGCGTCGGCCGGGATGCCGTCGAAATAGGCACCCCGCTGCTCGAATTCGGTGAAGTCCTCCACGGTCTTGAGCGCCCGTTGCGAACCGAACAGGCGTTGCACGTTCACGCCCCGCAGCGAGGGTGTATCGATCCGATGGCGGTGGTCGTTAGGCCGGATATCGCCCACCGTGTGGGTGGCGGCGTTCGTGTGGCCGTTGGCGTGACAGTCGAAACAGGCCACCCCCTGACTGGCCTTCAGGCTGCGGCGGTCGTCGGTGGCATTGAACTGCTGCTGGGGAAACGGCGTCAGCAACAACCGCAAGCCCTCGAGTTGTTTCGGGTTGAGGATGTCTTTGAGCAGGCCGTTGTAGTTGTTGAGCGTGACGAGTTTTCCTTGGGAGACGTCACCGAGGTCGGGCCGAGTCGTCAGATAGATCGGCGCCGGAAACTCAGGCAGGAAATGGTCCGGCAGGTCGAAGTCGAGGTCGAAGCGCGTCAGATCCCGATCAGTCTGCCGCTTCGTCTCCTCAATGAGAAAGGCGGGGAAGACCATGCCACCAACCTCGTGATGGGGGTGCGGCAGCGGAAGAAATCCGGCGGGCCAGAGCCGCCTTTCCTTGATCTCTTCCGGCGACAGGGCGGCGAGTTTCTCCCAGGTCACACCCTGGGGCAACTTGACACGTACACCACCTTGCACCGGCTTGCCGCGGGACATGGTGGCCCCATTGGCCGGCCGGTCGGCCAGGTCGTAGCGCTCCGCGAGCAGGGTTTGCTGGCGCCGCGCGAATTGCAGCTTTTCGGCCTGAAGGCGTTTTGCCATGGTGGCGAAGTCTTCGTCGGCGGCCGCAGTCGCCAGCCCGAAGCAGACAAGTGCCGCGGCCGGTCCCACAGCCAGGAAGCGGCGGATTCGAGACCCGATCGACATGGCGGACTCCTTCTGGATTTGTTGTGCTCACTTGAAGGGGCCAAGCACCCTCCAAGGCAGGGGCCCCTCATGCTTTCAGATAGGCGAGCAGATCGGCGTTGAGTTGGCCCTTGTGGGTGTCGGCAAGGCCGTGCGGGCCGCCCGGGTAGACGATCAGGGTCGCCTTCTTGATGAGCTTGGACGAGGCGTAGGCCGAGGCACCGATGGGCACGATCTGGTCATCGTCGCCGTGGAGGACGAGGGTCGGTACGTCGAACGCCTTGAGATCCGCGGTGAAGTCCGTTTCGGAAAAGGCCTTGATGCAGTCCAGCTCGTTCTTGAGGCCGCCCTGCATGCCCTGCATCCAGAACGCGTCACGAAGGCCCTGGCTGACCGATGCGCCCGGCCGATTGGCACCGTAGAAGGGCGTCGCCAGGTTCTTGAAGAACTGCGAACGGTCGGCCGTGACGCCGGCCCGGATGCCGTCGAACACGTCGATCGGCAGGCCGCCGGGATTGGCGCTCGTCTTGAGCATCAGCGGCACCACCGCGCCCATCAGCACGGTCTTGGCGATGCGCTTGGTGCCGTGCCGCCCAACATAACGGGCGACCTCCCCGCCCCCCGTCGAGTGGCCCACCAAGGTGACACCGCTCAGGTCGAGCCTTTCGAGGAGCTCCGACAGGTCATCCGCGTAGGTATCCATGTCGTTGCCGGTCCAGGGTTGGCTGGAACGGCCGTGGCCACGACGATCATGGGCGATGCAGCGATAGCCGTGGGACACCAAGTGGACCATCTGGCCTTCCCAGGCATCGGCGGTCAGAGGCCAGCCATGGCTGAAGACCACGGGTTTTCCGCTGCCCCAGTCCTTGTAGTAGATCTGCGTACCGTCTTTCGTGGTCAGGGTGCTCATCGGGTTTGCCTCTCGCATCCGTTTCGAGAACATCCACCAGAGGTACGGATTTGGACGCATATGGGAGCGTTCTGCCGGCACGACGGAGGATGGAATCCGACCATCACAGGGAAGCCTGCCGTTTCAACGCCACGGCTGCCGCGGGCTCCAGCACCCGGAACGTGAAGGATTCAGTGAAATACAGCTCTACGTCATGGGTGTCATGCGTCTTGTAGCCAATGGCCAGATCCTGAGAGCCTGTCGCACAACCTGGCGACATCAAATTTGTGAATCAAACCCGCGCCAGTATTGAACCTAAGGCGAGTTTGACGCATCAGATGTAGCATGGGCGCCCGTTTCCGAGTGACTGACCGCAAG
>Ga0315270_10000086_pt1 | contig 49060 bp, 78 predicted proteins | sample C1_bottom_MG_FD_204932 | JGI IMG/M metagenome (GOLD analysis project Ga0315270, IMG submission 204932) | Sediment microbial communities from Yellowstone Lake, YNP, Wyoming, USA - C1_bottom | ecosystem: Environmental > Aquatic > Freshwater > Lake > Sediment | place: USA: Wyoming | collected... | reverse complement strand
TAAAAGGTCAACAAAGAAATATTGACAAAAACAAAAATGGTAAAATTGATTCTGAAGATTTTGAAATGTTAAGAAAAGGTGAGACTAAAGAAGGTAAAAAATCTGTTAAACTTTCTGAGAACGAAATGATTGATTTAATAGAAAAACTTGTTAGAGAAGAAAATGCTGGCAAAAAACAAACTAATAATATTAAAAGTGCCGGAAAACCTAAAGGACTTACAAAATACGAACAAATTCACACTAAAGATGGTAAAGAAAATGATAACTATCTTAAGGATGTTTCTAAAAAAATGAAAGATTATTTAAAAGACGGTTCTAAGGGTGATTTTGATATGAACCCTAAAATGTTTCCTAAAGGAAATGGTGAATTGGCAAAAATGGATAAGAAAGCATATATCCCATCAACTGCGGTTGAGGACTACGTTGACAACTTTACTGCTGCTGCGTTAGAAAATTTAGATTACGATGAAATCCATCCAAATGAAGAATGGGTAACAGATAACATCGAAGGTTCTTCAAGAACAGGTAATAACCCTGAATGGGCTAACACGGGGGAATCTGATGTGAACAAAAAACGTAACAAAATCAGAAAAGATAATATGTTGGCTAAACTTAAGAGAAAGGCCTACAATAAATCACCACAACCAGTTGTTAACGATACTGCGGGTGAAGATAAAGATAGTGCAATTATGGCTAAATTAGAGTCAACTGAACCAAAACAAGCAAAACAAATTAATGAAGAGTTTGATAGAATGAAATCTTTAATAGGTTACAATCAAAAAACTCAATAATTTACAAACACATAATATAACTTATAATTTCTCCATAGACTAACTCTATGGAGAATTTTTTTAATTACATATCAAATCCGTTAACTCCTGAGGATGTTGACATTTGGTTTCGGGTAAATAATATCATACCTGAAAAAATAGAGTTATTTTCCGACTTCTCACATTCCCTGAACATATTAATTGTTGAAACTTATTTAGGTGAGAATAACACCGCAAATGAAACCAAAATTGTTATGTCGTTAGACGATAATCACAAACATTTTGAATGGTGTTGGAATAAAATAATTGATAACTTTACTAAAGAGAATATTAGATTCCAACCAATTGGCGACCACTACGAATACTTCCAATCATTTTTTGTTGATATCTTTTATAATCAAAGTGACGTTAAAATTAGACATTCTATTGATAGTTACCTCAACGACCTTTTTGACACCAAAAAATCTTTCACTAAATCTGATTTAGATATGATATTAACCATATATAAAGTGTTGGATAAAAACCTTAAAATTTAAAAAATACCTTTATAGTGTTTACTATAGACCAAAAAAAATTATTTTATAATAAAACAATAAATAAACTAATTGAATTTTAAAAATGGAAACATTAGAACAAATTAAAACACTAACTGAAGAATTGTCACAAGAAGTGGCCAAATTCTTTAAAGGTAATAAAAGTGCGGGTACTAGAGCTAGAAAAAACGCTCATGACTTGAAAAATTTATTACAAACACTAAGAACTGAAATACTTGAAGAAAGAAAAAAACCTCAATAATGCATAATTTAAATGCAATATATTTGTTTTTATTTATCTTTTCGGTTCTGACCGTAATTAGAACGGTTGCTAGGTTTATAAGTACCCTATTACAGAACCCACCAAGTCAACTAAAATTGACTAGGTGGGAACTTATACACTTAGGATTATCACTATCCTATGTCATAACCTATTTTATTAAAAATTAATTATGAGTTTATATAAAGAGTTTTCAACATTACTTCCATACATACAGTCTGTAAGGAAACTTAAAAACTATTTAAGTTTTGACGTTAGTTTTCCTAAAACATGGAAATTACCTAAAAAATATATTGAAGAAGATAAAATTTTAGAACAAGAAAGTACTATTATTGATAATAGATTTTTTTCTTTTGTATCTGAAATAACTGAAGAAGGTGTTGAAAACACATCTAAAAATATTCAAAATATTATTAAATATAATTTAGAAAGAGAAGAGAAAGAAAAATTATTCCAAAATAAAGTAGATGAATTAAAACATATTTTTGAAAAACAAAATCTTAAAAACTTAAAAAGTTTACAATTTGAAATAAAAAATAATAAATTAGAACTTGAATACGATGAAGAAGAGCTCGAAGGTACTAGAGTGGTTCCAGAACGAATTAACAAAGGACAAGATTGATTTAGATAAAGGAAAGTCTGATTTAATCAACCAAATTAAAAAATTAAAAAAGGAAGAAATACTTCCTAAAATACCTCAAACCCCTGAAAAAATATCACTATGGAAGAGAATCAAAAAAGTATTGATGGGATAATTGAAAAATTAGCGTTAGTTGCTGATGCGATTGACAGTTTATTTCCTGATGGAAAATCCGCAATCGCCTTTGAACTTAAATCAGAAGATTTTAAAAGAGTTCAAAATAACTTTCGACAAGTTGACCATACACATAAACAATTCAAAATAGTTATTTCAAATACCGAATTTATGTTTTTGTTGGATGGGTTGTTGATTGACGAAACAGATAGGTTTTCGGAAACCCTTTCTCAGATAAAATTAAATAAAGATACTTCCTCTGAGCAGTTGAATAATCTTTAACAAACATACAATCACTTCTTTTTTGAGATATGAAATTTTCAGAAAGATTATCTAATAGTCTTGATGAATCATCATCATTTTTTAATGTGAATAAATTATAATTGTCATCGTTTTGTACAATTACTTTATTATTTAATTTAGATATCATTTTTAAACCAGGTGGGTCTAAATATTTTTTAATAAAATCATTGATTGTTATTCTAGTATTGGTGGAATAGTCAACAATAAGTTCCTCTAAATTATATTTTGATATTTTGATAATTGAGAAATCATTATCGTCTAAGTCAACTTTAACCTGTCTACCAAAAACATCTTTCATATACATTGGTGACAAAGTTCCTGATGTTTTTTCTAACAATGCTAATTCATACAATGATTCGTAACCATTTTCATATTTTTTATCAAAAAAAATGGAATTACTTTTCTCAACCAATAAATTATATAACTCATTTGCTTTTTTATGTGTTTTAAATTTATTGATTATTTTCTTTTTTACTTTATTCTTAAACAGTACTACTTGATAGTTGTATGACATTGAAAAATGATAATATTAACTAAATTAGTTTCAAAACAAATATAAGTAAATGAGTATGGATAATTTTTACAATACAATAGGGGTTAATGAAACCGCAACACAAGATGAGATTAAAAAAGCTTACCGTAAATTAGCAATTGAACATCATCCAGATAAAGGTGGTGATGAAAATAAATTTAAAAAAATTTCGGAAGCCTACGATACTTTAGGTGACGAGATTAAAAGAAGTCAATATGACAATCAAAGGCAAAATCCTTTTAATAACATGGGAGGTGGAGGATTCAACCCATTTGAAGATTTGTTTAAAGGAGCATTTCATACTCAAAGAAGACGAACTGTTCCTGATAAAGTAATTGAAGTTCAGATTAGTGCTCTTGAATCGTTTATTGCGGGGGATAAGGTAATTAGTTATTCAAGACAACATATGTGTAATGATTGTGTTGGACAAGGTGGAGATAGAGACACTTGTAATGTATGTAATGGAGATGGATTTATTGTTCAAAAAATTGGTGGAAGTATGTTTTCTCAGGTGGTTAGACAAACGTGTAACAAATGTAAAGGGAATGGATTTGCCTATAAAAAAACTTGTGGTACTTGCCACGGACAAACAACTAGGTCTGAAACGGAATCAATTAAGATTAAATTACCACATGGGATTGATGATGGACAATTTTTAAGGTTACAAGGTAAAGGTGATTATAAAGATGGTATGTATGGTAATTTGGTTATTAGAGTTAAAGTGATGTCTGAAAATAATTTTGAAAAACTTGGGGATGATTTAATCTATAACGCTTATTTTGATTTAGATGGGTTACACAGTGATAATTTAGAGATTCCGCATCCACAAGGGAATATATCAATTAAATTACCAACTCAATTTGATACATCAAAACCCCTTAGAGTTAAATCTAAAGGGTATAATAATGTTGGTGATATGTTTGTTAAACTTTTTGTTAGGTTTAACCGTAATTAATTTGTGAAGTAATTTTGAGCTTCGTGTATTAATTTTATAGTCCCGTATATTGCCGCAAATAAAATATAGAATGATATTGCAATTAAAAACCACTGTTGTTTTCGGAATTTACCACAAGAACTACATTTTTTTGTTGATTTAGGGGATTTATCAGTATTAATTTCGATTTCATCAATTACTGTTCCTTCGACTGTCTCCATTGTTTTTTAAATTTAAATAGTTTATAACCCAAAAGTAATCTAAAAATACTTTAAAGTAAAATACCTAAAACATTTGTTTTTTTGGTTTTTTTCACTTATACTTTTAAAAAAAATAACTATGCTATCATACATCGGAGGTAAAAGTAAAATTGGAAAGTGGATTGTTCCTTTCTACCCTGAGGATATGGAGACATACGTAGAAACATTCGGGGGGATGTTTTGGTGTTTCTTCAATATGGATTTATCCAAATATCCAAATCTTAAGAAAGTCGTATATAATGACTTCAACCCACTAAATTATAACTTGTTTCAATGTGTTAAAAATTCTAAACTATTGTTGGATGCTATTAACGAAATACCATGTCAACAATTTGGGGAAGAAATTACACCGTCAATTTACAAAGAACAATTTATCAGCTTCCAAGCTGAAATATTTGACAATAATTTCAGCGTACAACCTGTCGATTATGTTGTTGCTGCAAAATACGCTTACGTATTAACACAAGTATTTAGTGGTAGTAAACCTGAAACGAGTAGTTTTATTGACTTAAAAGGTAAGTATAAATCAAAATACCTAACATTTAGAGATAAGTTATCTAAACCTGAATGGATTGAACATTTTTTAAAGATAACCGAGGTTGAGAATATGGATTTTGAGGATGTTATTAAAAAATATGACTCACCAACAACATATATCTATTTGGACCCACCTTACTGGAGAACCGAAAATTATTATAATAATCATGACTTTGATAGAGATGACCATGAAAGATTAGCCAATGCGTTAAAAGATGTTAAAGGTAAATTTAGTTTATCTTATTATGACTTTGAATTATTACGCACTTGGTTTCCTGAACCAAAATATCGATGGGAGAAAAAAGAATTTGCCAAAGCTGCGGCGGCTAAAAAAGGTAAGACTCAAAACATGGGGGAAGAACTTTTAATTATGAATTACTAAATAATGGATTATTTCTTAATTCTGAATATTTATATTAAAAACATTTAAAATGAGAATAACAACATTACTTTCGAATTTAATAGTAGAACAATCTAGATTTCAGGTTTTATTTGATAAATTAGTCAAACCTGCTACTAAATCTAAAAATATTGAGACAGGGAAAAAACCAAAAGGTATTATGGATTTTGAAACCCTAAAGGCGATTATCCTTGCTGACCCAACAACTAGAGTACCTGAAGGTAAAGATATAGACACTTTATCCATGGAAGATATGGAAAGAGTTAAAGTTGGTAAATACTCACAATGGTTACTTAAAAACTATGTTAGTCCTCAGATTGAAACTGATGATGAAGTTGATTTTAAAAGTCCTGCATATCAAAAGTCTTTAGTTGAAGGTCGAAGATTATTCATGGAGGATTTATATAAAACTACCGCTGATTTAGTTAAGTTTGAAAAGGCTAAACCCTATTTACCCCAAGAACAAAGAGACATCAATAAATTTACGGTAACATCATTATTTGATACTTTAAAAGATTTTCAAATTCCTGAAAAGAAAAGGGGAGAACTTGAAAAGAAAGAAGCTAAAAAATCAAGAGAAGGTCTTAACCACGCTGGTGGTAAAATTGTTTATGAAGGTCCAAATTGGACAATGATTAAAATTGAAGACCAAGGTAGTGTTGGTAAAGACGCGGCGGTTTACTATGGTGGATTCCATGAGTACGACCAAGGAGAATCAAGATGGTGTACGTCATCACCTGGATTAACTTATTTTAATGGATACATTAAAGATGGCCCATTATATGTCGTATTTCCAAATGATGACAAAGGTTTAGTTGGTAAAAAAACAGGTTTACCGCAAGAAAGATTCCAATTCCATTTCCCTTCAAATCAGTTTATGGATAGACATGACAGACAAATTAATTTAGTTGAATATTTGAACGGACCTATGTCTGAACTCAAAGACTTCTTCAAACCTGAATTTGCGAAAGGATTAGTAACTAAAGGTGGTAATAAGGTTGAAATTAACTATCCTGATAGTTCTGCGGGTAAATTTGTTGCTTTATATGGATTTGATGAATTATTTGATAGTTTACCTGAAAATATAGAACACTTATTAATTAATAACAAATCAAAAGAAGAGATTGCGTTAACAGTTCCTGAGTCTTTAGGTAGATTCAAAGACTTACAAGCATTGTTATTACAAAATATCGCTAAAACATTACCTGAGTCAATCGGTCAATTACAGAATTTAAATTTCTTGGCGTTACCGTCAAATAAATCGTTACAAAGTTTACCTGAATCAATTGCTGATATACCAAGTTTAGCGTTTATTAACTTAAAAGATAGTAACCCTGGTGTTAAAATACCTGAAAGATTAAAAGAAAAACTATCTGATGAAGGTAGTGGGTTTTATTATGTAAACTAATTTACTTATTTTTTTACAAAAATAATGTTATGGGAAATGTTGACGTAGACATATATGTTAATCAGTTTATATCATTTTTTGATAAAAACCCTGAAGAGTTAAAAATTTTAATCGGTGATGTGGATAAAAATGAATTTTATTTTAAAGTTACTGAACAATGTTATGTTAATGTTGAAAATGGGGAAGAAATTTCTTTAACAAGGCCTCAGATACTTAAAATAATTGTTAAACTTAGAAAGAGTGAAATTACTATCTTTGAAAAAACTAAGATTTACGAAATTCACCAAAAAACAAAATTCGGAAACATTTGTTTAAATTAAATTTGGTAATATGAATGGTATTCATTACTTTTGTATTATAAATTTAAAAACAACAAAATATGTCATACACTTCCGAGTCAATTAAATCAACCGCACCAGCAGTATTTGCAACGTCCCCATCTCAAAAGATGTCGGATAAGTATGTTTTCGTACCAACATTTGAAATTCTTGAGAATTTTGAACGTGAGGGATGGCAATTATCATCTGTTAAACAAACAGGTCGTGGTGAACATGGTGTTCACGAATTAAGATTTCGTAATGGGGAATTACCTAAAGTTGGTGATTCAATCGTAGAGGCAATTATTCGTAACTCGCATAATGGATTGGCAACATTCTCAGTTAGTGCTGGCCTTCATCGATTAGTATGTAGTAACGGTTTAACGGTACCTACGTCACTTTCTGAGTCATTCAACCTTAGACATCAAAGATTTGATTTAAATGAGGTAAAACAACTTACAGAGAGTTTTGCGGGACGGTTACCTGTAATCCAAAGGTCAGTAGACCGAATGATGAATAAAGAACTGACTTTACCTGAGAAAATTCAATTCATTAAGAAAGCTATCAACACTCGTTGGAAGACTGGTACTGTACCGCCAACTCTTGATGTTATGGAGATTATGTACCCTAAACGTGAGGAAGATAACAAGAATGACTTATGGACGGTATTCAATGTGGTACAAGAGAAGTTTATTAAAGGTGGTCTTGAGTATCAAACACAAAGAGGTAGAAAAACATCCTTAAGAGGTTTAAGTAGTATTATGGCGGTTAACCAAGTTAATACCAAACTTTGGGAACTTGCAGAAGAGATGTGTTAATTTAAATGGGGGTAATAATCCCCCATTCATTTAATTTAAATTATGAAAGAAATTTATTCATATACTTTGACGGATTACACCACGATAAAATTCGAGGGTACTAATGATTTATGTTTTGATAAACATGAGACTGTGAATCCATTGGGGGATGACGAACCATTAAAGAAAAAAGTTACACTATCAACCGATGATTGGGATGGAGGGTATTATGGTAAATTTAAACAAGAATCTGTTAGTGAAGACGAAGAGGATTTTATTAAAAACTATGGTAATCCTTTATGTACTGTAAGGTTGTACAGAAGAACCATTGTTGTTACTGAGAAGGATAATAAGATTGCTTTAAAAATATTTGAATATAACCGAGTTAGGATTAAGGCGACCAAATATTTTAGGTTATCAACAAGAGTTGAATTTCTAACATTTAATCATACAACAAATTCATTATATACGGGTTATATTTTAGACTATCATAAAAAAAGAAAGTGTCGTAAAAAAATTAGAAGGTGTATTTTTGCTGAAGACCCAATTAATCGTTTTCGTTCTTTAATAAATTCTTTATTTGGTGACTACAATAAAAAAGTTATTGAACCTAAAATTTGGGGGAGGTCTGATTTAATTAATTATATTATTAATTTGTTTGTTAACTCAATCCCTGGCACTGAAAAATACCCTGAATTATCACCTGAGTTAAAATTATATAAACGATACTTAGATTATTCGGGTATTAAATTCTCAAACAATTGGAGTTCGTTTATATTATATAATCCACAACCTAAAAAGGTTGAGTTGGTTAAGAATGGTATGAAATATATTGACACTATTATTAGTAACGCAGGTCTTAATGGAGATAAACTTAAACGTGTATTACATAAAGTAAAACAATGTGATTTTACAACATTATCTTATACTTATGAGGTTTTTGGTAAGAATTTTATAATGTCACAAAATGACGATATCATTAAAAAAATGATTGAAAACTCCGTGGTTAACGGTAGTGGCGTACAGGTTAATTTTACTAACAAGGAAAACCAAAACTCGTTCGATATCTTCAAGTTAGTATTAGATGGACAAATAAATTATAATACCTTCCATGACCATTTAAACTTTCATAATTTCTTAAATAATTTAGAAACAATTAAGTGGAAGTCTTCTAATTACGAAGACTTTATGGATGAACACTTTGAGTGGTCAGAAAAACAAGCGTTCTATACGTCAGGTGACTTTAAAAGATATTATGGTGAGAAGTTTAAGTCAGAAGTTGAAAGACCGTTATTGGGTGTAAATGTTCATTTTCCTGTTTTATTGACCACTAGTAAAGAATATAATAAAGAATCTTTCATACAGTCTAATTGTGTTAAAACTTATATTAAAAAACCACACTCAGTTATTGTATCTTTAAGAAGAGATAATGTTGATTCTGAATATAGAGTGACTATTGAATACTTTATTAAGTATAGTGGTGGTAAAGTAGTTGAATTGAAAAGAGTGCAATCATTAGGTAAATTTAATTATAACTTTGGGGAAGATTGGTCAATTATTTTAGAAAACCTTGATAGACGAATAGATAACTTGGTTAAAAAAGAATTGTTTGTTTTACCTGAGATAGAATCTATATTTGGTCACAAAACAATCAAAAGTAAATTAGTTGAAATAGGGCCAAACCAATTTTATGATGTTCATAACAGAGGTAGTGAAACTAAATTAGATTGGGATAATGATATGATATATAATGTTGCTTTAAAACAAAGTATATTTGATGATTTTGAACCTAATAATTTACTAAATATGATTAATGAATTAGATTTTTAAGATGAAAGAAATTCCTTTATTTTGTGTTGAAATGTTTACCAAAAAGTATGGTGTTCATCCTAGTTTTGTTGAGGTGATGTTACCATATTCAGAATCCGCAATTAAAACGGTGATTAAGAAATCGTATTTACTATGGTACAGAGACTTTGTTAATGAGAAAGGTGAAGTGTTAAGTAAAGACACGTTATATGAATACGATTCAACAGGAGTTCTTTTGTATTTTAAAAACGGTACTCATATATTTATATTAACAAAACCCGACAAGAAAAGTATTGTTGAGTTTTTTATACATAACTTAAAAAAAATAAAATAAACTATGGAAATTACAACGGAAGAATTAAAACAAAAAATTGAAAATGGGGATAAAATAATTGTAGACTTTCACGGAGTTTGGTGCCAACCCTGTAAAATAATGAAACCGGTTTTTGAAAAATTAACCGAAGAATACAGAGAAAAAAATTCTGAGGTTCAACTGTACACAATGGATGTTGATAAAAATAAAGAATTTGTTTCGTCTTTAGGTGTTAGAGCAATCCCTACAATAAAATCTTTTGCTAATGGTAAAGAACAATTCTCAAGACCAGGATTACAAATGGAGTCTCAAATAAATGATATTGCAAAAAATTTATTGAATGGATAAGGTATTAATTCTTTTCACAATGGAGGGTTGTCCTTTTTGTGATATAATGAAAGAACAATTAAATGAGCTTGATGTCGATTATGTGGTTAGGGATATTAACGAATATGAGGAAGAATATGACATGTTTGTTGAGATTACCGAAAATGACTTTGTACCAGCATTTATGATTATTGAATCACCTGATGAAAATCCTAAGACCATGTTATTTGCTCCTGATAGAGATTTCAATGAAATTGAAGACGGGGTTAAAATAATTAAAGAACATTTTAATTTATAAAAATCCTTCACTAGATTTTTTTATGTATTTACGATATGAATTTGACTTTTAAAAAAAATGGTGTTACTCATCATCCTGTAAGAACTTGGGAATTAAGTGACGGTAATTACATTAATATTTATCAGGGTAGTCGTGGACACAATCCAGAGTTAGATTTTATTGTTAAATACAAAACTGAAAAATCTAGATTAAGAGCTCCATCACATACTCATTGGATTGTTGATTTACTTTTAAAATGTGAACATAATCCAAATGGAGTTAATTCTTATGTAACTGAATGGTTAGAGATATACGATGTTGCCTCAGCATTCAACTCTATTGAGGAACGTAATAATTATTGTTTAATGTATAACGATTATTTTACCGAAAAATATGATTTATTACAAAATTTAGGGGTCTTCTCAGTTGAATTTTTATCCGCAATGATTGAATTGTTTATTAAGTGTGAAAAACAAACGCCCAATGCCTTCATGTTTAAAACCCTTTTAGTTTTAATTAAAGATTATTGTGAGGGTAAAAAAGACTTCTACCAAGTAGTGTCCTATTCTAAACGAGTTTAAAAAATAATTAAATCTTTTGTTCTATCATGGATTAACCATGGTTTATCACTAATAGGATTATTTAAATCCTCAGAAACATCGTAGTTTAATATGGTAGTTTGAAATTTATTTAAATTAAAATCAAATACATCCAATACCATAGATTTAATTGTTTCTTCCTGATAAATCGAATCTGAAATTATTCTTATATTAAAATCGTAATCTTGGTTTTTAAGCGTTGATATTTTGAATAATATCTTATTTGAATTAATTACTTTGAATAACTGATTACAAATATATTCTGAATAATAAAAATATAATCTACCCATACTTAAACTATGTCCGTATGGGAATTCTGATGAAATATTAAGAGGTGAATAAGAGAAGTAACTTAATTTTGTTGTATCCTCATGACCAAAATCTAACTCAACCATGAACCCTTTATGGTCCGATACTGAATTATATTTAACAGTATTATCTGATTGAACAAAGTCAATCATTTTTTGGTTAAATGACGGTCTTTCAGTATTATAGAAGGTGAACCAATATTCTTCCTTCTTAACTAATTCATTATTGTATAAGATTAGGTCGACAACATTTATATTATCATAACCGTACTTGTTCAACAAGGATTCGTTTTCTTTATAAAACCTTTCTTTAACGTCAGACATGTCTAATATCTTAGAAGAGTTTGTCATACCGTTTATTACAAAGAATTTACCACAATCAGTTATCTCAACTACCGTATCGTATTTTGTATCTTTGTTTATCTCTTTTAAAACAAAATCGGCAAAACTGTTTACGATTCCTTTATTTGAATATTTATTGATGTAGTTCATTTTTAATAATTATACCAATTAATAGTAAAAATAATTTAGATTATAAATAGAAAAAGAGGTGTTTATCACCCCTTTTTAATAACAGAAATAAGAAATATATTACTTCTTATTGTAGTACTTCTCAACAACTTTCTTAATTGACTCTTGAATAGAAGAGTTATTAGTAGTTTGCCCTTGAACCTGAGCCAAAGTTTGATTTTGACTACTTTGTTGAGGGGTCGAAACTGTTTGAGGTTGAGTTTGATTTCCTTTATTTTTGCAACCGCAGCCCATAGTAATAATATTTAGATTTGTTTATTCTTATTTATAAATATCACCAATTAATATTTAATGTCAAGAAAATCAAGTTAAATTTATTTTATTTTCAAGTATTTATAGACATGGCAAATAAAGTGAGACTTACTGAACAGGGGTTACAACAACTAATTAAAAGAATTGTTGAGGAAGTTGATGGTGAATATTATAAAATATCACCAGAAGAATATTTAGAACTATTAAAGTTATCGGGGTATCACGGACAAGGAATTAGTAGACTGCCAAAGTTTCAAGGAAAACCTTTGTGGATAACCGGTAATTTAAAAATAAATAACACATCAACAGATTCTTTAGGGAATGTTGGTTATGTTGAGGGTAGTTTAGATATATCAAACACTAAGATAAGTGACATATCAAAAATTAATGTCAAAAACCATGTATGGGATGGCGGGACTCCGGTTCAACAAAAAAGATTAGCCGCCGAATTACAAAAAAAGAAAAATGAAATGGATGTTCTTCGCGATAACGATGAATGGAACATTAATAATACAGATGATGTAGGTTTAAAGGCTAATGCCTTATTTAAATATTTAATTTCTGTTGGTTTAGATGTATTGGACGAAGAGGGTCAAGAAAAATTATCTAACTTAAAAATTGAGTTAGATAAACTACAAGACAAATATAACAACGTTGAAGAACCTGAATTAGTTTCTGGTTTATATGATGAAATTAGTGATTTAGAGGGTGATATTGAAGGTTTAGAGAATGAAAATAATGATGTTTACCTCTTATCACCACATAAATATAGTACTTATGGGTTACAAAGTTTTGAAGTCTTAAACCCTGAGTTTACAAACATGGTTTATAGTGTTGGGACCTCTGATGAGATGGATGACGCGGCGTTAATATACGCTAAAAATTATATTGATGAGGTTGGACTTGATGGGTTTAATCGGGGTTTTATTGATGAATACATTGATATTGATTATCTTAGAAGTTACTTTAGTGATTGGTTTGAAGATGATATACGACAAAATTCTGAAGTTTATTTTAGTGAAGATGATTTTAAATTAACTCAAAAACAAGAAGAAGAAAAAACTAAATTAGAACAAGAGATTGAAGAATATGAAGAAAGACAAAGTAATTTAGATTTTGACACTGAAGTCCCTGAGGAATTTCATAGAATGTATGACCAAATACAAGACCACATCGATACCTTACAAGAAGAATTAGATAATATAACACCTGATGATGAACCTACCGAGGAAATGATAGAAGAACTTCTTGAAAGTAGGTTAAATGATGTTGAAGACAGTCCTATATATTATATTAAAGAATATGGTGCTGACATTAAAAATTTTATTGACGAAGACGCTTTAGCTAAAGGACTTGTTGATAGCGACGGATGGGGTATTATGAACGGGTATGATGGAGATTATGAGGAAGTAACCGTAAATGGGCAAGATTTTTATATTATGAGAGTCGAGTAAAAGTATTCATTTATTTATAAAATTTTTGTATATTTTTAATAAATGGAAAAGAAAGGGAGACATAAAAAAGTTGAGTTTATAATGGATACTGATTGGTTATTTCAAGGTATCTTAGATGCTGAACAAAAACAATACGTTTTATTAGACTATTTCCAAAAATTAAATAAACATTTGGAATTAATGGAGGTCTATCCAATGTTTATTGAACTATCACTACATTTAGGGAATATTCAAACCTTACTTAATAAAAACCAAATTTTATATACTAATAAAAAATTTTTAACTAATGATGATGAGTTAGTATTATCGGATTTAAAAGTTAAAGACATTCCTGTTCTTGCGGACGAAGAAATTGACGAGTACCATCAGATTTTAAAAAATACACAACCACAATTATTTTACTACTTTAATTTTGCAAAATCAATTTGGAGTATGGTGTATGATTCTGTCGATATTGTTGTAAAAAAAAATAAAAATAATTTTAAAAGTAATTCAGGGTTTTTTTATTTTAAATCTAAAAATATTGTTTATGTATGGCAATATACCACCAAAAAAGTTTATAGGGTTAAGAATCAAAGTAAAACAACTACAAAATTAGTTTACGAAGGACCACAAAATAATTTGACAATGTTAGAAATTATTTCTAAATTTTCTAAAACATATGAAAAGAATGAGGAAGTTAATAATCCTGTTTTTGAAATGTTTTGTAAAGATATATTTCCGCTTGAGGAAACGTTAATACCAATCTTTAAAAGAAAAGTATTAACATATATCAGTCAAAGTGGTGGTAGTAAAAAAACGGTTAAATATATAGAATAATGGGGCTCAAAAGTAGATTTATTGATATTGATAGCATCAATCATTACTTAGAAGGTAATGAAAAATTAGATATGTTATTTAAGGCGGATTCTTTTATTTTTATGGATGAAACTGCGTCTAAAGTTTACGAGTGGTATATTAAAAAGTTAACTGATGAAGAAATAAAATTAAAAATCAGTGAGTATTATATAAATAAAATAAAGTAAAAAAGATGATAAAAATTGAATATGTATGGTTAGATGGATATGCACCAGAACCTAATTTAAGAAGTAAGATAAAAGTAATTGAAGGTGTGATTACTGATTTAACAAAAGTACCTGAATGGAACTTTGATGGTTCGTCAACAAAACAAGCCGAAGGATATAGTTCTGATTGTATATTAAAACCCGTTCGAATATATCGTGAGAATGATTGTTATAATAAAGTGTATGTGTTTTGTGAGGTAATGAATCCTGACGGAACACCACACGAATCAAACCATAGAACCATGTTAGGTGACGAGGTTAATGATATGTGGTTTGGGTTTGAACAAGAATATTTTATTCAAGAGGGTATTGGGAAATCAATATTAGGATTTAATCGAGGTCATATTGAAGGACAAGGTAAATACTATTGTGGTGTCGGTAGTAATGTTGTTGGACGACAATTAGTTGAAGAACATATGGATTTATGTTTAAATATGGGGATTGAAATTACCGGAGTTAATGCTGAAGTTGCTTTGGGACAATGGGAATATCAAGTGTTTGCTAAAGGTAAAATTAAAGCTGGTGATGATTTATGGATGTCAAGATATTTGATGGAGAAATTATCTGAAAAATACGGATATCATATTAACTACCACCCAAAACCTATTACTGCGGGTGATTGGAATGGTTCGGGTTTACATACAAACTTTTCAACAAAAAAGATGAGAGAAGTTGGGGGTGAAGGTTATTTCAAAACACTATTCAATGCGCTTGAGTCAAGAAAAGAACAACATATTGAAGTTTACGGTTCAGATAATAATCTTAGATTAACTGGTAAACATGAGACACAATCAATCCATAAATTTAGTTGGGGGGTAAGTGACAGAGGAGCTTCAATTAGAGTTCCAAGGTTAGTTGCAGAATTATGGAAAGGGTATCTTGAAGATAGACGGCCAGCGTCCAATGCAAACCCATACGAGGTTATCAAAGCAATTAGTGATACTATTGATATGGCTGACGAATTATCGGTTACATTAAGTAATATGTTTTCAAATGTTAATACTAAAAACTTTGATGATTTAAAATCTAAATACAATGGAATACCGACCGCAGAAGAACTTTTGGAGGAGTATAAAAATGATGATGATTATGAGTTATCTGAAAAAATGATGGAGTCTAAAGCAAATGTTAAACCAGAGTTTATTAATAACAAGAACTAATAAGATAAATGAAAAATAAGATTTAATATAAAATAGAAATGGACAGAATTACAATAATTAATGATTTAATAACTAAATACAATTTTAAATCGTATCTTGAAATTGGTGTAAGAAATACTTTTGAGTGTTTTGACCTAATAAATTGTGAATTAAAAGATAGTGTTGACCCAGGATTTGAAAACCACATAAATAATGTTAAATATAAATTAACATCTGACGAATTTTTTAAACAATTAGATTCCGGTAGTTTAGATAAAAATTCTAATTATAAATGGGATATAATTTTTATTGATGGACTTCATTTGTCGTACCAAGTTGAAAGGGATATTACAAACTCCTTGAATCACCTTTCTGAAAATGGAATTATTGTTGTTCATGACTGTAATCCACCAACTTTACATCATGCTAGAGAGGATTATTCAAATTATGATACTCCAGCAACGGGTCTATGGAATGGTACTGTTTGGAAATCCTTTTATAAATTAAGATGTACTAATCCTAATTTAGATATGTGTGTAATTGATTGTGATTGGGGTGTTGGGATAATTAAACGGGGGTCTCAAAAATTATGTGATAAAAAAAATGAATATTATGAATTTTCTATTTTTGATAAAAATAGAAAAAAATCATTAAATTTGATTAACACTGAAAGGTTTAACGAGTGGTTAAATAACCCTTTTTATCTTTAAAATATAATAAAATGGAAAATATAAATTTAAAATTAGAGTTCTTAAAAAGAATATTAACAGATAGTTTATTAATAACAAAAACTAATAATATAAATGAAAGATAATTGTGCGTGTAACCCAATAAATGGGGGAGATGGTAATTGCCAGTGTGTAAATTCATCTAATGTTAACATAGAAAAAGAAATGGTAAATCATCCTGACCATTACCAATTTGGTAAAAATAATGAATACGAAGCAATAAAAGTTATTGACGCTTGGGATTTAGGGTTTAGTTTAGGAAATGCAATAAAATATATTAGTCGTGCAGGAAAAAAAAGAAAAGATACAGAACTTGAAGACCTCAGAAAAGGACTTTGGTACCTCCAACACCATATTGAAAACATCGAAAAATAAAACAGGACTTAGTAAAGAAATTTCAGTTTTAGATGCAATTACAACACCAAGTGAATTACTACGAGAAACTTTTATTAATTTTATGTGGGGATTTTTAGGTAATTCTATTGTTGTGTTTGTCGCAAAAGAATTGGACTTTTTAGTTTTAATAAATTATATTTTGTATTACGTTTTAATTTCGTATATTGTCAACAGAAAAAAATATGACACAATTTTAGGTAAGTTTATAGTTCTCCCTGGTTCGGCCGCGGGAGGAGCATTTGCAGGATATAAATTAGCTCAAATAATTACAGAAATGGTTTAATTAAAAAAAGATAAGATATGATAGGTAGTTTAGTGTATGTAAGTTTGTTATTGAATGTAGTATTAATTTTAAAATTGATAAGTAAATGATGATAGTAATGGGAATTTTAATTGGTGTGGCAATAGTGTTAACAACTGTGTTAGTAATGGATATTTTAATTGATATAATAATATGAAATACTACAAAATTATTTTAGCTGGTAAAGGAGCTGAACTTTACCCATTTGAATTAAACACAAAACAATACGAAACTTTTCGAGATAACGGGGTAGAACAAGATGAGATGGAATGCGATGATATATGTGAAATATTAGAAGTTGAAAGTTTCCTTGATTCGCCAAACGAATCTATTATGGGGCCTTTTGCGGATTCATTTATTTTAAGAGTTGAAGATGAAGATGGAAAAGTTGTTTATGAAACAGAAGTTTTGGATATAAAAAAAATTGATTACGAAGAAAAATATTGTAGTAATAAAGCTTTTTTAATTGTTGAAAATTATTGTAAAGGTGAACAAGTAATTTATGATATACCACTTGAAGAAGATTTTGATATTGATAAATTAAGATTAAAAGTCTATGATGTTGGTTGTAGAGTCGAAGTAGTAAACGAAATTATATATGATGAAAAATCATATGAAATTTATAAATCATATGGTGATACAACTAGTAAAGGATTTAATTATCATTTAACCGCAGGAATTTAAAAATTATGGAAACAGGAAAAATAATAAATGGAGATTGCATCAAGGTAATGAAAACATTATCTGATGGGTGTATTGATTTGGTTGTGACATCACCACCATATAATTGCGGAATTAAGTATGACACCCACATAGATGACTTACCTATGGATAAATATTGGGGTTGGACAAGAGAATGGTTAACAGAAACTTACCGATTGATTAAAGATGACGGTAGAGTCTCAATTAACATTCCCTACGAAGTGAATGTTCAAGATAGAGGAGGTAGAGTATTTTTTGTTTCAGAATTTTATCAAATAATGAAAGAAGTTGGATTTAAATTCTTTGGAATCGTGGATTTAGAAGAAGATTCTCCACACAGAAGTAAGACAACCGCATGGGGTTCTTGGATGAGTCCTAGTTCTCCATATATTTATAATCCAAAAGAATGTGTAATATTAGCTTATAAAAAACAACACATTAAAAAAGTTAAAGGTGAACCAGAGTGGAAAGGAGTCCCAACTGAGATTGAACAGGAAGATGGGACATTAAAGAAAAAAATTGTCTATGAGGAAAAAGATAAGAAAGAGTTTATGGAACTTGTATTTGGTCAGTGGAATTACTTTGCAGATACTAAATCACTCACCAAGGCAACTTTCTCGATGGACATACCAACAAAAGCAATTAAAATATTGTCCTACAAAAACGATGTAGTTCTTGACCCATTTGCGGGTAGCGGGACATCATGCGTTGCTGCGGAAATATTAGATAGACGATGGATAGGTATAGAACTAAGTCCTGACTACGCTGAGATTTCTCGTAAACGAATACAATCTTTTGTGGATAAGAAAAAACAACTTAAATTAGAATTTAATAAATAGGGGAATTTAATATCCCCTTTTTTGTTTTCATGATATTTATTATAAAAAATACACATGAAAGGAATGAAACTTAATGAGTCTGAATTAAAAGACAGGATATTTCAAATTTATAAAGAGGAACAATATAAGATTCTTGAAGAAAAATGGAACAAATTATCTAAAGAAGATAAAATATTTGTTTTTGAATTTGCAAAAAAAATATACCCTGAACAAACCAAGTTAATAAAAGAATCTAAATGGTATAATACTCTTGGTGATATTGTTGGTATCTTTGACCCAACAGGTGTTGTTGATATTGTTAATGGTATTAGTTATTGGAGACAAGGTGATAAATTATATGCAATTCTTTCATTTGTTTCAGCAATCCCTTATTTAGGTGACCTTATCGCTAAACCTGTCATTGGTGTTATGAAATTAGGTGGTGGAGCCGCTAAAGCGTTTAAAGCAGCAACTTTAACAGGTGATGCCGTTAAAATTGCTGGTACGGCAAAAAGAGCTAGTGGACCTATTGCTAAGATGGTTGAGACTGCACCAACTTGGGGTGAGAAATTAGTGACCGCTTTAAAAGGGTCTATTGGCCGAGTTCCTTTGTTAGGTTCTGGTTTAGTAAAAGTTATTGAAGAGTACGTCCAAATTTTTGGTAAAGCCGGAAAAGAAATGAAAGCGGGAACTGAAATTGGTAAAGGTATTGTAAAAAGTGAAAAGGCGTTAAGCGCTGTTGAAAAAGAGGAATTATTAAAACAAATGAGTAAAGACCAATCTTTCAGAGGGTTTAGAGATTTAGGTACTGGAAAAAATAGTTGGTTAAGTTTTATGAAATCGGATGCAAGTTTAGGAGCTAAATTTTATGCGGGGGTTCCTAGAATTTTTGGTGGTAATCCAGCAACAAGGTCTTTGATGAAAAGAACTAAATTTTATGCGGGGTTTTTAGATTGGTTAGGTGTTGGAAATTTTGTTGGTCCTGATGAGCTTGAAAAAATGTACCCTGACGTTGAAAAACAGTATGAACAATACGCTCAATTACCCGAATCACAAAATTTATGGAATCAGGAGTTCGCCTCAGGACAAACAACACAAACTACTGTAGCGTCCGAGTTACCATCATTGTCTACTGCAAAACAATCAGCATCAACTGCGGTTAAAACAGATGCATTCACCTCATTAATTGGTTCACTATTAGGTGGGGGAAAAGCATTAGTATGAAAAACTTACTAAAAGAAAGTGGTATCAGAGATATCAATAAGTTAGCTAAACGTTATTCTAAAGCTGAAATTTATTTTCACCAAGATTTGGATGGTGTAACAACCGCACTTGCGATGAAAAAATACCTTGAAGACAATGGTATTAAAGTTGTTGATGCTCACGTTATTCAATACGGGGATAAAGAGTTCTCGGTAAAGAAGAATGATGCTCAAGGTGACATTATGCCAGTACTTGTGGATTTTGCTCATGGTAAACCAATGTTTGTTATCCATACAGACCACCACGATAGACAAGCGGGGGCGGAAGATACTAAATCCACTTCATTTAGAAGTTCACGTTCAAATGTTGAAACAATATCCCAGGTGGTATCACCTAATGAAATATTCTCACCTGAAGATATTCAATTAATATCTATGGTTGACTCAGCTAACTACGCGGCGAACGAAGTAACGGTTGACCAAGTAATAAATTATTTATTCAAATTAGATAAAGATAAATCTTTGGGTAAAAACAAAACTGCCTTAGGTTTAGTTGCTAATAAGTTATTATTGGCGTTTAAAAATAAACCAGGGTTTTTAGAAGAACTTGTTATGGTTGGTACCCCATCACTTATGAATCTTGTTACTAACATAAAAAGAATCATGATTGAAAAAGGTTACGCTACCGTACCCGAATTACAGAAAAACAAAGAAGGTTATATTGACCAAATGAAAAACCACCATAATGTTAAAATTGAAGGTAACATTATTGTTCAATACGGGGGTGGTAGTATGATGAAACCTGGTTCTTATGATAGATACACGCCCTTCAAAAATAACCCTGATGCTGATTTCTTAGTTATTGCTTGGCCATTAGGTTTAGTTCAAGCGTCTTGTAATCCTTATAAAAAAGAACGTGAGTTAAAAGGTGTTAACTTAGGTGAGATTGCTCAGGAAGTACTTGCTAAATGGGAAACGCAATTACAAGAAAGACAAATACCGTTATCAACAATTAAATGGATTTCTGAAGGTTCAAAAGGATTTGGCTCTGAATCAGTTGGGTTTACCTTTAAAGATTTTGTTGCGTTATATGGTAACAATTTTAAAACAATGGAGAATGGTAAAGAACATTTAACTCAAATTGGTAAAATGATGGAAATTCCTTTTACTGAATTAAGCGAGGAAGAAATGAAAATGTTAGATGGTGTCACAATTAATGCTTGGGATTTAATTCAAGCTAATAGTGGTGGTCATAAATGTATCACGAACATTTCGGGGCTTAGTTATTTAGGTAGGTCTAAAAGACCGCCAGCTGGAAAGTACAAGTATAATGCTGAGTCAGATGATTCTCCTTATGTGAAGTTTACTAAAATGGTTCAAAAAGAATTGGTAAATGTGTTACAGTCTAAAATTAATGAAGGTTAAAAATTAACCTCATCACCGATTTGTAATCCTAATTTTTTTGCGTTACCCCCCATAATTTCTAAAATTATATCACCTTCACCACAGTAATTAACGCATTCATCTGTCGTACATGGGGAACAATTATGGTGTATTTTAGTTATGGTATTACTATCAATAAAAATAATGTCTAACGGGATAATACAATTTTTCATCCAAAAACAATGTTCACCATCATCTATTAAAAATAACATACCATTATAGGAACTGTCAAATTTTTTACCCATCATACCACTTTCAGTATCTTTTGGAGTAATAACTGTTTTAACTTTAAACTTATTGTTATTAATTTTTATTATCATATTTAATAAATATCTTAAGTTTTTATAATAAAATTTTAAAAATAGTTTTTCTTTTTGAAAAGTTTAATATATTTATATCCTACAAAGCCCCAACGACCCCCTTTCTTGAGTTGGTTAATAATTAAACCCTAACAGTGTAAAAATTGTTAGGGTTTTTAATTTTTAATCACTATCTTTGCTTTATGGGGACTCAAATCAGCATAATAAATCGTAAAGTTAAGTTTGAATATTCATTTATTGAAACTTTGATTGTTGGTATAAAATTGGTTGGGCCTGAAGTTAAATCAATTCGTAGTGGCAAAGTGTCATTAGTTGATGCTTATTGTTTTTTTATTAATAACGAGTTAGTGGTTAAAGGAATGAATATTCCCGAATATAAAATGGCGTACACTCATGAACCATTGCGAGATAGAAAGTTATTACTTAAAAAAAAAGAAATTGTTAAATTACAAAAAGAACTTGTTAAAGGATTAACATTGGTCCCATATAGAATATTCTCAAATGATAGAGGATTGTTGAAGATGGAAATAGTTTTGGGTAAGGGTAAAAAATTACATGATAAAAGAGAATCTATTAAAGAAAAAGATATTAATAGAGAAATTATGCGTGGCATTTAAAAATTTTTTGTATCTTTGTAATCACAAACACCGATACTATGACAGACGCATTAACACAAAAAAAAATTGCAAAAACTAAGTACCAAGACGCTAAGCGTAGTGCGTTAAGAAGTTATGACCAACAAAAGTTGGTAATTGACATTAAACAAAAAGTTTTTGAAGATTTTTATACCGATATGGTTAAAGTATCTCCTGATTTTGAATTGGTTAAAACTCAAAATTCTTTGGACTATAAAGTTTGGGTTAATTCATTTCCTGTTGAAACTTTAACATTAAATTATTTTGATTATGAAATTAAATACACAGGTAAATTACCTGAAGTAGTATCAAAAGGTAAAATTCGTATTGATGTTAGTGAACACTATGTTACTCCAAGAGGTTCGTGGAAACAAAAAAACTTGGGTTTTAAAATTAAAACTTTATTAGGTTATAATGAAGAAAGTCCATATTACAAATCTGGTAGAACTGTTGCTAAGAAAATAATTGAATATGTAGATTCTTTATGGGTAATTGAAAAAGACAGATTATTAAAACAAGATATAAGAAGCCGTGCCTTCAGAGAATTAATTGGCATGTTTAGTTTTTCTAGAGTTGATTTTGGTACACCAACAACTCCAAACGACCCTAATACCTTTACAGTAACTAATGTTAATAAAACCAAGATTATTTTAGGGTACAGATATCGTTCTGTTAACGATAAGATTGAGTTTATTAAAAAGGATATCATTGTACCTAAAGAATTTAATTTAACTTCTTTAGTGGAAAAATTAGGAGAATTGTAAAAAACACAGTATATTTGTAGAAACAATTAAGGATATGAACACACAGACATACAACATCAGAATCGAGAACGAGAAATTTGGTAAACTTTTGAATGAAACATTCATTGATGGAATCCAATTCAAATTATTTTTGAAGATGGTTAGTGGATGTTTAGAGTTAAAAAATGACTTAACATTTTTCAACGGAACCGATTTCTTAATCAACATTCCTTACAAATTTTTAAAGGATTCAATTATTGTTACATCAACTAACGAGTTCACTTTGGCTGACCATGCAAAAAGCAAAATTGAAGCGTTAGTTACTAAATAAAATAAATTATGAGCATTGAAACAGGATTATTAATCTCAATTTTAGCATCACTTTATATCATCTATAAGTTTTGGAAAAAAATTCTTAAAACTTTGTTGATTATTACAGTACTTTTTTTTGTTTTTTTAGTAATTAAAGTAAAAAGTGTTTACGATAAATTAATTTCAAAAGATACTATTGAACAACCTAGTGAAACAATTCTTAATAAAAAAGAACTTAATAAAGTTTGGGAATTAATTACTAAAGAATAATAAAAAAATGTCTTTTATTAATATAAGAACAATTTTGTTAATAAAAATGTTGATGGTTTTAGAGTTTTACCTGTTTCTGAATTCTCATAATATATTGTTTCCTTGTTTAAAAAAATAAGGTGGTGGTGTCTGACATAACCTGTCGGCCCTAAAGGAGACTTAGGTCTCCTTTTTTTTGTTTTAATGATATTTATAACTAAAACAATTATGGCTAAAGATATTATTATTTCGGAAAAACAATTAGAACTGTTAGTTAATGGCGTTAAAAAAGGAAATATACAAGAGCACGGACAAGAAGGGTCTTATATGGCAAAACAACAATTATTCACTATTGCAACATTAGCACATGCTATGTGGGAAAAAATGGAACAAGGTGAACAACTTGAGGATTGGATGGAGACTAAACTTGCTCAGGCCGAACAAAGTGTTGTTAGTGTTGTTAAGACATATATGTATGACGAATTTGAGTCTAAAGACTCTGAAGGTATGGGTAAATTAAATTACGATGAAATAGTAATTGGTAAATAATTAGAAAATACTTTTACATTTAAAAACTTTTGTTTTATTATTAAGACAAAAGTTTTTTTATGAGTAAAATTATAGTAACAGGTGGGTTAGGTTTTATTGGGTCACATTTTGTAAATTATGTTAGAGAAAATACATACCACAAAGTATTAATTATTGATAAACTTACATACGCAGGTAATCTTAATAATCTTATATTACCAACCGATTATTTAAAAAAAGATATATGTGATGTGATACCTGAGGATTTAGGTGACTACGATTACATAGTTAATTTTGCTGCTGAGTCACACGTTGACAATTCAATTAAAGACGGATTACCATTTGTTAAATCAAATGTACAAGGTACCTTCAACATGATTGAGGTCGCAAGAAAAAACAAAAACCTAATTAAATTCTTACACATTTCAACGGACGAAGTTTATGGTGATATAGATGAGTATTCAGCAATTGAATCCGATAACATTATTCCAAGTTCATATTATTCTGCAACTAAAGCATCTGCCGATATGTTGGTAATGTCTGCAGGAAGAACATATGGGTTTCCATATTTAATCACACGTACTTGTAATAATTACGGGGAAAATCAACACCACGAAAAATTTATACCAAAGATTATTAGGTCAATTAAAAACGGTGATGAGGTACCGGTGTATGGTGATGGTGAACAAGTTAGGGAGTGGATACATGCTGATGATAACGCAAAATCAATATTAACCTTATTAATGTCGGATGAAGTTAATGAAATATATAATATTGGAACTGGAGAATCATACACTAATAACCAAATAATCAAAATGATTGGTGATATATTAGGTAAGGATGTTAAATTTAAATACGTTGAGGATAGACTAGGCCACGATAGAAGATATTCATTAAGTTCTTTAAAATATGAAAACAAATTTGGTGTAATGCAAAATACTAAACTAACCGAATGGTTAAAAAAAATAATTAAATAAATAAAAATGGTAGAAAAACAAAACAGATTACTTAATGCGTTAGACGCAAAATATCGAGCGGAAATAATGGACGCTTTAGCAAGATTAGAAGTTTACGTAACTTCACCAGTCGCAATTGGGGAACATCCACAACATACTGAAGAAATGGATAAATTAATTGAACAGTATGCAAATGCTAAAGATAAAGCTGAATCATTAATGATTATGAAAGCGGAATTAGGATTTTAAATGAGTTAATTTAAACAAATAATAAATAATATGGAAGAAGGTTTATTAATACATAATTCAGTATTCAAAGATAGTCGAGGAACATTTGCACCTTTACCTTTAAAATTTGATGAAAGTAACTTATCTGTTTTACGTAAAGATTGGGTACAAAGTAATATTAGTGTTAACCCTAATAAATTTACGTTTAGAGGATTACATTTTCAAGTTGGTGAGTTCGCTCAGTCAAAGTTAGTTAAGGTCATTACGGGGAAGATAATCGACTTCATCGTTGATATTAGGCCTAATTCACCTAACTATCTAAAGACTTATGAGTTTGTTGTAGAACCTAACAATGAATTGTTTGTTCCTAAAGGATTTGCCCACGGGTTTATAACTACCGAGGATAACACGGTAGTTCAGTACTTGGTAGACAATGATTACTCACCATTAAAGGAGGGTTCCATTTTTTGGGCCGACTTTAATTTAGTTAAACAAACCGTAGAACGAGTGATTGAGGATAATGAGTTAACAATTTCAACAAAGGATTTGGTGACTAATAATTTTAATGTATAATCAAGCGATAAAATTTCATGAGAATAAGACAATACCAATTGAACTACCAAGTCCAACAGGCACAACTTCTGTTGATATAAAGTTAAAGAGTGGGAAGAATGACCTCAGTTTTATTGTTGAAGTTTATAGAACCAAGGATATTAATGGTTTAACTAATAAAGTAATACAACACTATATCTACAAACAATTATTATTGTATCTAACATTATTCTCAATCGATGAAGAATATAACATAGAGACTTTTAATTTTATTGATTGATAAGATATTTATAGTGAAAACATTACTATGAAAAATGAAATTTTAAAAGATAAAATATTTGAGGTTATTAAACAACAAGAATTATTAACTGAACAAAAAACAGGTACTAAAGATTTTATTGAGATGGTTTCTCTGTTATTTCACTCTAGAACTCAAGCACATACATTACATTTACAGACCAAATCATTTGCTGAACATAGTGCATTAAATGGGTATTATGACGAAATTGGAGGATTGGTTGATGGGATTATAGAATCATACCAAGGTAAATATAGTATCCTCAAAGGGTATAAAAAATACGATATTGAAGATTATAAAGACTCAACAACCACAATTAATTATTTTAAAGACCTTTGTGGACAAGTTAATGATTTAAGAGATTGTTGTAAAGATTCTTATATTCAAAATCAAATTGATACTGTTTGTGAATTAATTAACTCAACATTATATAAATTAAGATTTTTAAAATAATTAAATCAATATTTATTTTTATGAATAAACGAGAAATTCTTAACGATTTAATTAAAAAAATAATTTCATGTAATACTCAACATGAACTTAAAGAAATTGTTAAAGATATTAATGATTTTATTAATGATTATTCTATTGTCAATAATTCTAATGAATATAAGAGGCTCAAAAATGCCGTTGGAATTATGAGAATAAAACTAAAAAAAGATTTTAAGATTGATGAGTCAAAAACAATTCGTGTTACTGAGTTTGACTTAGTTAAAATTGTTAAATTAATTATTAAAGAACAACTTGAAGGTCAAGGAGAAAATCCTTTGTCGGAAAAAGAGATTAGGTTATTCAAATATCTTAATAAAAATAAACAAGATATGGGTAACCAATCTAAAATGTTAACTTTTGTTAAAACCATGATGCCTTTTGTGGGGAGACCTGAATCTGATGCAAGATTCTATTACGAAATTTATACCGCGAACTACAGACCTGATGGTGATTACGAGAATTTAGATAAGACAACTTTCAGAAACTTCAAAGAGTTTAAACAAAGAAGAACGCCAAACAATAACGCGTACCAATTCAGTAGCGCTAAAATTCCTTTTAAAGGTTCTAATATTGAAGGGTATTGGGATGTTAATAGAAAAAATGAATGGTATTATGTTGTTAAGTCTTATGGTTGGTATCCAGTTTATTTATTCATTAACAATCAATGGTATGTAGTTAGTAATACCTATTCATCATCAACATCTAAACAAATGTCACACGCTAATCCTGTAAGATATAATTCAGGTTTAGATGCTAAAGTTATTAGTGTAACAAAGGAAGAAATCCAAAATCTTATTAACGGAAAAAGTTTAGATGATGTTAAATCCGAAAGAGTAACTAATTTTGGTGATAAATTTGCTAGTTCTTTAATTGGTACTAAAAAATTATTAACTATTGATTTTGGATGGGGTGATAACAGAAAGAAAGTTAATTATACTATCACAGACGTTAAGAATGACGGTGGTAAAATTAAAATTGACATCACTATTAATAAAGCAGGTACCGTTGAAGGTACAAATAAGATGGTTGTTAATCCTGAAGGTTATGTACACCCAAGCCCTTTCTCAGAAGATTTGGAAAATGGTATTGAGTTAAAAATAATTTCTGATAATAAAGATTATTTAACTGATGATAATACTGAGTTTACTTTTCATCACCCCTCAAAATAAGGTTTAAAATTTTATTAAAAAATCTATTGAGATTGGTACTTCTTCTTCTCGATTCTCGGAAAAGTCTAAGGTAACATCCTTTGACTCATTATTAAAGATAAAACGACCTTGAGAACCTTCATTAATTTCCCATCCACCCATGTGTTTTTCTAATTGTTCGTAAATGAAATTAACAATTTTAACGTCTAAATTTATCCGACCTTCAAAATCTCCGTATGCAAAGTCATTACAGTCACCACTATCACCACCACCACTAAAATCAACATAACCTTCAGAAACATTTTTTTCGTGAAGTTGGTCAAATAAATTCACAATTGCTTCATACAATTCATCACTATAATCTTCTTTAATTTCTTCTAATGTGGTTTCTGATTGAGATTCTAATGTTGTGTATTGCATTTCCCATACGTTTAAAAATAATATACGTTCTTTACAATCAATATTAATTCTAATTGTGCCTCTATACTCACAATCTGACATTACTTTGTAGACCTTATTTTTGTCTAAAATATGTTCTAAAGTGTCAGATATTGCTTCATATAATTCTATTGTTGTTCCGTCGTCACTGTACGCACTGTCGTCCATGTAATCAAGGTGGCATTCTTCAGTATAAACGGTAATGTTAACCTCACTACTTCCATATGACATGCAATAATATGAAAATAGTTTAAGGGTTTTTAATTGTTCTTCAGTTACTTGAGGTGTCATATTGTTTTTAACTATAAATACTTTAATCTATGTTAATATCTAAAGTTCTCATCATCCACATAGGTCTTTCTTTAGATTCTAAAGCCATTATCCATTCTTTAGCGCAAGGTAAATGGTTATAACAATCCTCTCTAACATGTTGTTCACCAACATAACGAGTGTAAACAATCTTATCATCACTATTTACAAATGACATACCAAAAACCTTTTCCATTTCAAAAATACCCTCACTATGATGTCTAAACATTCTGTGATTAGAATGTCCATACCAAGCTTTGGTCTCATCAAACCAATTGTGTATATTTATGTATTCTTCCCAAGTTCCACCAAATTTTTTGGCCGATGATTTTGCGTGAATAATAGGGTGCATAATGTTTTTAATGTAAATATAAGTATTTTGTTCACATGATAAATAAAAAATAAATAACTATAATTATTAATATGAGTATAGTTAATTCGATTAAAAAAAAAAGTTTATATGGGGATTTTTACAATAAAATATTAAATAATGAAAATTTTTCATTTGCAAGATATAATGACGGTGAATGGGGTTTGATTCTTAAAAAGAATCCTCATTATTCTTTAATATGTGAAAGATGGGGAAAAGAAATGTCAAAACAGGGTGAGATACTAAAAGAGATTGTAAACAATCCTGTTGATTATTATATTGGGATTAGTCCTTGGGTTTTGAAAAATTGGGGTGATGATATGTTAGAAAATAGTAACAATCATGACAAGATGATTAACTCACATATATTTCATGATTTAAGTAAAGTTGATTTTTTAAATTTTTTAGAGTTACTTAAACAGAGGACCACTATATTGGTTGGGCCAAAATACCTATCCGAGTTAGATTTCTTCAAAGAACATATAGTCACACCTGAAGAATTTGTTTGGGACCATATTGATAATATATTACCCAAGTTGGATAAAGTCGTAAATATATATAAAAATCCTGTGGTTATATATTCCGCCAGTATAGCGACAAATAGTTTTATTAATAAACTGTATGGTAAGTATGGTAATAAAATAACCCAAATAGATATAGGTTCAACACTCGACCCATACTGTGGTGTTGCGTCTAGGTCAGGTCACCAAAAGTTTATGAACGACGAGAATATTGAAATCAAAAAAATTGTTACTAGAAAATAAATAAGATACGTTTGTATTTATCAGTATGGAACAAACATTCTTTGGTAATGATTATCAATTTGGACATTGTCATTACTTTGCAAAATATCTAATAAAAGTATTCCAAGAGTTACTTCCTAATGAGGAAATTAATTACCATTTAATATTAGCTGAAAGACTTGATGATGATAATGAAAATATTGACGATGTGTTAGTCCATGTTTATCTTAAAGTAGGTGACTATCTAATTGATTCTGAAGGTATACATACTATTGATGTTGCCTCGGAAAGAGAAAAAGAATGGGCTGACAGAGAAATGGATTTAACCCCTGATGGATATGACTTCTCAACTTGGGAAGAAAGTAGGGATGAGATTCCTGAAATGTTCTTCAATAGATTCTGTTCAACCAAAAAATTAAAACAAGATGTAATTGATTTTGTTAAAAGACAAGATGTTCAAGAAGTTATTCAAAAATTAAAATAAATTTACTATATTATGAAACTTAAAATAACAGAACAACAATTACACAGTATCAACGAATTCCTTGCCGAAAAGAAAGCTTTCTTTAAATATTGGGATAGATTTGGTGGTAAAATTGATGATAACTTTTATAAGTTATTTGGTTTTGAAGGTACTCGATTACCTGAGTTAATTGTTGGTAAAACTAAAATTAGGTATTATGATGTTTTAGGTTTTTTAAGAGAGTGGTTAGGTGAGTCTAAATCAATTGAAATGACTGAAGAATTGTTAAAAGGCACCCACCATGTTGTTGGGTCTATTTATGGTGGTTATGATTACAAATTTACTGTATCTGAAGTACAAGAAAAAAATTCAACCCAATTTACAACTACAGTACTTATTGATGATGTTAATGGTGAGGTGACTTTATTTCAGAATGGAGAACTTTATAAATTAATTGATGCAAGAAATGAAGAAGAATTTGGATGGGAGATTGAAAATGAAATTCAAGACTGTACTGATGAATACCTTTCAAAAGAAATAACTAGCCGTACGGGAATTGTAATTGTGTTTAATGATATTGATTTCACAAGTGGTGAAAAATAATTATCTTTCTTGTCTTTGTTCCCAATCAGTTTTACCTGAACTACCAGGGTTCATTTGACTTAAATCGTGTTCCCAATCAAAAATAGGAATACCACTTCCATTATAAACAATCATTTGATAATCAGGATTTTTAATTGATAAATGTTTAAAAGGAATTAATTTAGATACAACGTTCTTAATATGATGGTCAACCAACCAAAAAGGGTCAACATCCTCATACATATCTTTTTTAGTTGCGTTTTCATCTTTCATATATATTTTATAGATAAGATATGGCTGACGCGCCCCATGTATAGACACATCAATATGGTCAACATTGGGGTACGTCGATAGTATAAGACCTGAATTAACAATCTTGTTTAACGCTTGTATTTCTTGGTCTTGAGTCATTATTTAATATCGTTACTTCCAATTAAAGTATAACTGAATGAGTTACCATGGATGTTTTTAGACTTTCTACAGATTGACATGAATTCCTCAAAATCCGCAGCTTTCTTAAATACTTGACAACCTTCAGACCAATTCTCTACGTAAGTTGAGTCAGCACCCGCTTTATGAATATTAATACCGTAAACACCTTCAGTTATTTTTGTTTCATCATATTTCATATCACGATTTGCATCACGATAAACCTTAACATTCTTTGCTTGACCTAACGCTTCATATTTACCTTGGTGTAATCTAATAGTGTGGGAACCACGATATTGGCCCTCAACTAAACGAGCAACACCCGCAGCGTTATGATATTCCATAACACCTTTTTTACCTGGGTCAGTAGTTGCTGGCCAAATATGGAATTTCCATTCACCATTTTCTTTGTATGATAATGTAATATAATCATCAAATACATTGGTAACTTTATCACCTGTAGAATCATTTCTAACTCCCACAATGTTCACATCAAAACCTTTGTTGTTTGCATCCTCAAACCATACGTGACCTTTACTTTTAACCGCCGACTCAATTTGTTCTCTTTTGTAAGACATAATTTAATTTTTAATTGTTTATTTATTAAATAAATATGAGGTTAACATTTAATCTGCGGTTTTGAAGTTAAATAATAATATAAACTATTATGGGATATATTTATATTATAGATGAAAAAAAATTTGTATATCTCTGAGGTTGAGAAGGTGGTAAAACAAATATTACCTAAATTTATTGATAGGTTTAAATCTCAACACAATTTTGAATTACCTAAATTTGTGATTGACATTAGTGGGTACCCAAACAATATGTGGAATCGTAGAGGTGAGTATGAACCTATTAGTTTTAATACAATAGTTGCTAAAGTCAAAGTTGATGTTAAAGATGGTCGTTTAGGTAGATTAAAGAAACTATTAAAAATTGTAATAGAACAATCTCTTAGTAGTTTAGGGTATAATTACGGTGAGGTTTATATTGAGTTTGATAAAGAGTCAATCCAAGAACAAACAAACTCGGTTGATAGATTTAAAAGTATTATAACTAAGTTGATTAGCGATAAACCTACACATCAAGGGTCATACACAATGCCCTATACTGATAATGATGATATGGTTGATTGGCACGTTGAGTACGTGGTAAAAAATGTTGAATTATGGAAACCAAATGAACGTGAACTTAGTTTATGTGAACAAGATACTTTATATACTGGTACTGTATATATTAACGTAAATAGAATCTTAGTTGGGTTTGAAGAAACTGACGAATGGGAAAGAGGTCATGGTGAAGATGATTTACCTAGTTGGTGTTGGGACGATGTTCAAGAAAATGTTATGAATACTATTGAACAAATGTTACCGCAAATATGTATTGATGTGGATTTAAGTTTTAAAGTTAATTATGAGTAAAGAAAAAAAAATATACAAATTAATAGAAAATTTGGGTTTAACTAACGCATCTAATATATTGGGGTTACCAAAATATGAATTAGTTAGGATTGCAAATTACCCTATTAATTATGAAACCGCAAATATATTACTTTTTGATTTGAATAGAGATAATTTATTACCTACTGTTTATAAAGATTGTGAGATAAGTGTTAGTAATTGGGATGGTATATTTTATTGGGAGTATAAAGGACCTGACGATGAAAAAATGTTAACCATGGCAACACCATTTTGGGGTGGTAATGACATCACACCTGTTGAATCGATAGAATATAAAATCAACGGATTTACGATTGATGAGGGTTTTTATATCGAATTAAAAAGCCAAATAGAATTTGATGGTATTGAAGATTTATTAACTTGGTATAAACACTTTTATTTACCAAAAGTTTATAATCTGATATTAAGTAATTTAGAAAGATTTAGAGATAATGCAACGTTCTATTAGTTAAACATAAAGACCTCTAACTTTTAACGCACCTGAAGGATTTTGTAATTCAATCATTGGTTTTAAATCTACAGTAATAAATACTGTTGTATTATCTTCCAAATCAAGAAGACCATGGTCATCAGACTCATCAACCCATTCTTTATTAAAGAATACTAATGATTGAGAGTTATCTATTAATTTAAGATAGGTTTCGTTATTAATTACTTTAGGTTGTTCCATAGTTTCAAACAAATCTCTAAATTTACTATTCCAAGATAATACAAAGGAATATTCTAATTTAATTGAATCGTTAGTTGCAATATCACCATTACCATCACAATTATAACAATCAACACTACCAGTGGAATCACATGAGTTACATTCAATATTCCCATCACCACCACATTCATCACAATACACTTGTCCGCCACCATGACACTCACCACAATCTTTACCTTCCGAATCTTCATCTTCACCTGAACCCTCACAATCAATACACGTAACTTCACCTGAACCATCACACAAATCGCATGTTAAATACGAATCTCCCATACAATCTTCACAACCATTTTGGCCAGCACCGTCACAGGAAGGACACTCAACATTTGGGTCATGTTCTAATATAGTTGCAATTGATACCCCAAATAAATTGGATTTCATAATATCATAAGCAACGTTAATATCTTTACCTTTTTTTTCTTGAGGTATAAGAAAACACATATACGCTAAATCTTCACCAGATATCCTATCACCAAATAATTCTGTAATAAACTTATTCTCTCTTAATGTACCTAATACATTACCAGGATGTAAACCATTTTTATATTGTATTGATAATTTTTTAACTAATGATAGTAATTGTTCTTTTTTCATTTTAACTAATTTTTCTTACTGAACTATAGTCATAACTAACATCTGTTGTTTCACCATCGTAATAATCTTCATCAATCATATCACCATCGTAATAATCAAATACCCCTTCACCTTCAGCCATTCTACTTGTTGGAATAACTAAGTTTGCATCATAAGAAACCATTTTATGGCTATATGTTCTTTTAACATTCTCCGTCCTATCTTCAGAAATTTCAAATTTATAGACACCAACTGACGGTCTTTTAATTTCACCATTTGGCTTTTGTGTTGAAAAATCATAATTTGTATTTAGGTGTAATGTTGCGACAATATAATTTTCGTCAATTGGAAAATTTAAATCCAACCCAACAATTTTTGCTGCTTGGTCACAATTATTTGATAAATCATAATCTTCCATATCAGGCGTTGAATCATTAGATTTTGATATAAAACTTTTAAGTAAGTAAAATAATTGTTTATTACCAATGTTTTCTAATTTTGACTTTTCCATATTTTATAAATATAATAATATAATAAAATTAATTTTCAGCAATACTAACCGCATTTAAATCATAACGTTTGTTTAACCACTCAAGAACTAATTGAGGTGCATATAAATCACCAAACAAATCAACTATTTTTTGGTAGAGATAAGTATCTATCTCAATTAAAGGGTATGTTGAAGATTCATAAGGTGACGTTACACCATTAACATCTTCATATCCTTCAGGTGTTTGATAGTACGCAAAAATAAAATCAAAATATGGTTCAGTGTCATCGTCAGGGTAATTTGAGTAAAAAAACTCTTTAACATTTGATTCATAATAATTTACATGGTCTTCTGCATATTTTAATTCATCTTGTGAATCCAAGTACTTGAACAGTAGTTTTTTAAATTTATCCTTATTTATTTTAATGTCCATATTGTTAAATACTTTTAAACTGTTGTTTTACTCCAATAATTTTTATATATTTGTAATATAAAAATAGAATAAAAAAACACATTATTTAAACAATATAAAAAAATATGCAAACACTCACATTCAACACAACATTTAAAAAAGTAGTTTTATTATCAGGTTCAAGAGAAGATTCAAAAGTTTTAGAAACATTTGACAATGTTTCAACTGTAAAATGTTCTGAATTAGGATTTTACGAAATTATGCAGAAATTAGAAACTGATTCGATTTCGGCAATTCCTGTGATGAGACTACCTATTACAAGCACAAATATGATTATTATTAAGTAAAAAACTAAAAATATGACTGAAGAAGAATTTGAAAATTGGAAATCGGTTGATTACCGAATGAGAGAAGAAGGAATTGATTATTGTTTTGAGCATTATAGTAGATTTGAAGAAATCAAAGATGAAGAATTCCATAAATTAAGATTGGAGTTTTTATCTAGTATGTTCAAAATACGTGAATACGTTAAAAACACAATAAAAAGTTACGAAGAGGAAGACACAAATATGTTGTAATACTTTTGAGAGGGACATCGATGTCCCTCTCAAAATTTTTTATAATGTTTTTTGAGGTAAAGGAGGTTCTAATAAGAATTTATCGTTAACCCAATTCCTTAATTCATTTTCTACAAAAAACTCAGGAACTTCTTCATTATCAGGTTTTGAATCTGCCAACTCAGATATGTATTTGGCAAATTTAACTTTATACTTATCATCCATCATGGTCATTAAACCATCAGATATAAAAAATATTCTTGAGAAAGGGTCCTCTAATCCTAATTCACCTTCTACAAAGTTAAAAGTTTTTAAAATTGTTTTACCCCACCATGTTTTATACGACTCTGTTTCAGTTAGAGTTGGTCTCATTATTTTGTTAATCGCTCTTATTGACGATGCGATAAACCCACTAACCGCAATCTGAGGTATAAACCATGGTAATATTCTCATGATTGCTTTAAAACCTCCTTCACCAATATGTTTTGCTAATCTTATTTTTGTTGCAGTTTGAACTAAAGCTCTTAATTGACCAAAAGTTATTTTACCCTGTGCTTTACAGAACTTTTTGGCCGTACATATATTATCTACTACGGTTCTTGAAGGTTCAATATTCTCTAATATTGAGTGGTACTGAGATTCTGTAATAATTAATTTCATATGATTACCAAGTTTTATGCATCCATTTTTTAACAATATCATTTGAAGTATTAATTATTTTAGCAATTTCTTTAGTAATCATTCCTTCACCTCTTAATTTAATCATTAAATCGTATTGTTCTTTAGTTAATGACCTTCGAGTCATTGCTCTTTTTAATATTTGTTCTTCGGACCATTTAACCCACGGTTTTTTTTTACCTATGTGAGATTTAGATATTTTATCTTTTGTTTCATCACTATGAATTCTACCAACATTAAATCCTTTTGGTTTTTTAATACCTTTTAATTTTTCACTACGTTTAATGTTAGATTCTTCAGACATTATTATTCCATTATTACCATCACCACCTAATGTAGCGTTATACCCATTACGATATGAATCGTATAATTGTATATATTTTATCTCTTTTTTTAACGCAATTTCTTTACTGTTTACCTCACATAATGTAGTGACATTCCAAGAATCAACACCATATTTTCGTATTGCGTTATAAAATTTACGATTATCCCTAATTTTAATTGCGTCAGATTTATGTTCGCTCCAACGAAAATCCACAGATTTACTTGTCCAACCAATATAACATTTGTTGTTATTAATATTTTCTATTTTATAAATAAACACCATAATTACTACCACGCCCTACAACTCCAAAAACGAGCGGAATCTTTTGGTCCTGGATTTTCACAATGATGTCTTGCTCTAAAAGATTTACGATGAGATGGACTATTTTTTTTAATTCTCATATTAGGGTCACCAAAATTAACCTTAACGACATTTCCTTTCCCGTTTTTAACATATACCGAACGTTTTTTTGGTCCATCCGGTGTTAAAAATGGTTTATTAAGGGTTACTTTACGTCCCTGATATTCCGCTTCAGTTAATAAGTTACCAACAACAAAGTTGGTCTCCTCAACTGAACCATAAAAACTATCATCCAAATTATTGAATAAGTTATTGTATTGTGATTCTGTGATTATTAATTTCATTTTTTTTCGTAGTGTGTCATTGTTGGTTTATTACCTTTTCCTATTTTAGGGTCTTTCTTTTCAGCTCTTCTTTTTTGTTGAGTCATTGCTTTTTTTTCATCCTTATCGTATGATGAGGCAATCTTTGGTGTTTTAGATGAAACTTTTTTTGAGGGGCGACATTTTGGATATGATTTTCCGTCAGCATCCTTTCTTCCACAAGGTGGATGTTTTCCGTCAACTTTTTTACTTACATCAACCCACTTCTCTTTAAACCAGTTTCTTAAATCTTCATTAACATTTTTGTTTTTTTCAGAAGTGGTTAAACCGTTAAGTAGTTTTTTGTATTGAGATTCTGTTAAAATAATTTTCATATTAATAAATATACGAATATTTATAAATCAAACAATATAAACATGAGTAATCAAAAAGCGTCGGAGATTTTAAATAGATTCAACGATGGTGAGTGGGATGAGTTACAACCATATTTTAATAATATAATAACTTTTTTTAAATTTGTTAAAAAATATGGACTTTTAGAAGAGATAGATTTAGGGGAGATTCCTTCTGGTTATTTTAGTAATGAAGTGTTTGATTATTTGGTTGAAAATGGTATAATGTCTAATTTAGATTATGATTCTGTTCCTGAAGAATTTAAAAACAATTATCTAATACATGGTTTAAAACATAACTACGAAGATACCATTAAGTATATTACAAGCGACCTTTTAACCGATGTTCAAATTAGACCTGATGGGTTTTATCTATATTTAGGTAATGATAGAGATGACTTGGCTTCTTTTTTCTGCGGTTCATCCCGTCGTGATGTATCTGCAGAAGATGTTGCAAAACAAGTATTTAGCGAAGATGGTTTAGGTTACGATTGGCATTTTGATGTTGATACAAAACCATCTGAAGTTATTGACGATTTAGATGAAAAGAATACCATTCATTTAAAAGATGTTATTTTTAAAGAAATTGGAGATAAAGAATTATCTTTAGAAGATTATGATTCTGATTTTTTTGAAAGTTTATCAGAAGAACAGGGGACTGAAGGTTATTTTAGAATTGGACCTGAAGACTTAAATGAATTAATTAAAGATTCCGAAGCAATAGATGAACTATGTAAAAATGACTTAAATGAATTAGGTCAAGAATTACAAAGTGTTTATTGGAATGCTTATAATTCTGCATATGAAAATGAAATATATGAATTAGTGTATGGTGGTTTAGATGAATACTTTGAAGGAAAAATTGATGAAGTCCCAAAAGAAATTACCAAATCCGATGGTAAGAAAGAAACTAGATATATAAATTATATTAAAATTAGAGATTTTGTTGGAAACATTAGTTTATTTTTAGATAATAATAGTGGTCAATCATATTCAGATTCACATTTAGAATATTTTGGTGGTTATACGACTTTGATGAAACAACTAATCTACGATGGTGATTTTGAATGTATAGATTTTAGAACTCCTGATTATCCAGATTGGTCTGATATTAAAAAAAATATAAACGAAATGTTTGATGAATATATTTAATTGACAATTTAAATTTTAATTACTATTTTTATTTTAAAATTAATAAAATGATTGAAGAAATTAAAATTGAGAAAGATAAAACTCCAAAAACAACTCCTAACAAACCTATTTTAGATGTTGACCATAAAAATGGTAAAAAAAAATATTATAAACCTAAAAAGAAAAGAGAAATTTTAAATATTGAAATTGATAAAATTGGGATTGATAATTATCATAAAGTAGTTCATACAGAAAAACCATATTTGGAATACAAAAAACTAATAACAAATAAAAATGTTGGTAGCGACTTTATTGATAATAGTAAAAAATTTAGTTTTATTAAATCAGGAATTAGAATTGTTGCTTGTATTTGTGGATTATTCGGTGAATTTGAGTTGGCGTTTATTTTATTAGGTGTTGCGGAGATTTTTGGCGTTTACAAATAATTAGTTTAAAAAAGTCAAATTAATTTTGTATCTTTGTACTATGGATAAAGAACTAGTATATTTGATTACATGGTTAGTAACGTGGAGCGACTTCAAATCAAAAGAGGTTGTTCGGATTATTTTTACTAATGAAAAAGAATTACGCAATGTACCAACAATTAAATTAGAAACAACAAAAACTGTTGAGTTTAAAGGTTCTGTTAAGTCTAAAAAAGAAGAACTTCAAGAGGCATTATCCGTTTTAAAATCCAAAAAGAATAAAACGGTTAAAGATAAAAATTCTATTGGTGTTCTTGAATCGGTCCTGAATAATTATCGTTAACAATAACCTCATTTATAAGGTTGGGTTTATTATTTAATTGTTAATTGTTTATAATCTTAAATTTTTAACCTATTTATAAAATATGGATTTAAATAAATATATTACCATCGTAATACCTTGTAAAAACGAAAAAGACATTATATTAAAAACATTGGACCTGTTAAATTATCAGTCAGATATATATAATGTGAAAGTTATTGTGTGTGATAAATCAAACGATAATATAACAAACCAATCATTAATTAATAGGATGGGGAATAAATCAAATAATGATGTGTTTGATTTATATGTGATAGACGGTGGATTACCTGCTAAGGCAAGAAATAACGGGTTTAAATTAGTTACAACACCATACGTTTTATTTATTGATGCTGACGTATTTTTGTTGGATTCAAAAACAATCAAGAGAGCTTTTTTAAAAATATATAAAAATAATTTAGATTTAGTGACCACCAAATTTAGAAGCGACAACGGTAAATACAATTACATTTATAAAACATTTGATTTTTTACAAATAATTTCAAAATGGTCAACACCATTTTGTTTGGGGGGGTTTATGATGATAAAATCTAAAACATTTACTGATTTGGGTGGATTTGATGAAGAAATAAAAATTGCTGAGGATTATCAATTTTCAAAACAAATTAAACCAAGAAAGTTTGGTAGAATAAATAATGTTGTTTTTACCCCTCCAAGAAGATTTGAAAATAAAGGAATTTTATATATGACCAAATTATTTTTAGGTTCATTTTTTAACAACAACAATAAACCATACTTTACAAAAGACAATGATTATTGGACATGAAAACATGGAGAACAATAATAATGAGTGACCTACATTTAGGGTCAAGACAATCACAAACAACAAATATATTAAAATTTCTTAAAGATAATGAATCTGAAATATTAATTTTAAACGGTGATATTATTGATGGGTGGGCGCTAAAGAATAATGGTAAGTGGAAACCAGATTGTACTAAAATATTCAGAAGGTTTATGAAACGTTCCGAACAGGGAACCAAGGTTGTTTGGTTACGAGGTAATCACGATGACTTTTTAAAACCATTCGTCCCATTCACATTAAGTAATATAGAAATTGTCAGAAAGTATGTCCACATTGGTGTTGACGGAAGAAGTTATTTCTGTTTTCATGGTGATATATTAGACTTTGTGGTGATGAAAGTTAGATGGTTAGCCGTAATAGGTGGGTGGTCATATGATTTTGTAATTAAAGTTAACACAGTCTACAATTATATTAGAGGTAAATTTAATTTACCTTATCATTCATTGGCTAACACAATCAAACAAAGTGTTAAAGGGGCTATTAATTTCATATCTGACTTTGAGGATAACGCTAAAGCTTTGACACTCCAAAAGGGATATGATGTTGCTGTCTGTGGTCACATACACCAACCAAAATTAACTGAAGACTATATGAATTCAGGTGATTTTTGTGAGAATTCAACTTGTTTAGTTGAAGACTTTAACGGTAATTGGAAAATACTAGAGTATTAAGTATTTATTAATATGGGTAATTCAAAATCAAATAATCAATTAATTAATTTATTTTATTCAAAATATCTTAAAAAGATTAACGACATTAAAGGTTTAGTTTTTGACTCATCAATTAATGGTGATAATATTATAATCAATATTAGTAACCCAAATGATTTATCTTATAGTCCCGACGCTGTTGTTGGTTATGTTGAAGAAGTTGTTCATGACTTTAGTAAACTTATAAATGGTGCGGAAACTGGTGGTAATCGTCTCTATAAAAATATTTCTGATAGTTTAATTATTTCCATAGATGGTGAATACGTTAAAAACATGAATATTGTTTATGATAAAACATTTTACTTAAATAAACAAGATTTACGTAATGTTGAACATATGTGTGACATGATTCGTGTATATACAGTTGATGAGTTTTGGTCCAAATGTAAAGTTACTTTTGAAAAAGCTTACGTTGAAGCGGGTGACGATATTGCTCTTATTGAACTAAAAGTTGTCTTATTGACACCTGAATGGGAAGGACAACCTCTTAAAAATATGGGTATTTTAACTGATAAAATTTCTGAACTGTTAGAAAATGAAAACTTCATTGACTATGAATACGAGTTCGCAAGTTCAGTTACAGGTTTTTTTTGGAATAACCCATTAATGGTTGATAAGGATTATATGGGGACACAACCTGTACTTAATTTTTATACACCAGGAGGAAAACTTTTAACATATTGGTAAAAAAAAGAATTACCCCTTTTTAGTTTAATTCTTTCCAAAGAACCTTATATTGTAAAGTGTCCACATGGTCAACTTTAACCGAGTCAATCACTTGGTAAATGTTGTAACGATATTCATACTGTAATGTTTGAGTTTGACCATTCTTGTAATTCACAAAGTATGTGTTGTACAAGTTAGTGTCAACTTCAATAACTATGATTTTCCAACTAACACCCGTCTGAGTATTCTTATAAGTTGACGGTGGTTTGAAAATTTTACAAGAAGTTAACACTAAGAAAGATGCGATAACGCCGAATACTATTAAAACTGTTTTTTTCATATCTTTAATTATTTATATTGCTAAGATACTCATTTATTCTTAAACTACAAACTATTTATTAAAAAAATTTAATCATGAGCTATAAAAGATTCTTAATAAACGAATTAGAAAAGAAAGACATATTAAAACAATATGACTTATTAGTTGAAGTTGCAACAGTTAACCCTGAACCAGTATCTACCTTAACTATAGATAAAAATGTCCAATTTCGTGGAGGTTATTGGAGTGAAACCTATTTACCAGAAACTTTAGGCCCCGAGATTGAAAAAGTTAAAAAATATTTAAGTAGTGGAGCTGGTAAAATATATTTAGTTAGTGTCACTATTGAATCAGGTGAATCTCAATTACCAAATGTTGACAATGAAAATGGTGGTAAGGCAGTTCCCCCACTTTATTTAGCGACAAAAAGAAATGAGTCAATTCAAAACTATATTACAACACAATTACAATCATTTGTTAACCAAAAACTATTAATTAGTTTACCTAAGTTTCAAGTTGCTCAACCTAAAATAGGCGCGACACCATTCCTTGGTGCACCATTTTGTCCTCAAGGAAAGACTGAGGTACAACAAAGAAATGAATGTGTTATAAAATATAGAAATGGTAAAACAGATATATATAAAACTGATTATGCTGACAAATATTTAACGGAACAATATGTACGGGTAATTTTAAAGTTAGAAGAACTAACGGGTATGAAAAAGTGTTTAGATAATATGGTTATTGAAGTTAATTATACTGATTTATCTAAAAAACATGTATGTAATAGTGCTATTTACGAAATATCATTAAACGATGTTAAACTATTTAGAGATGATAAAAAACCATATGCAAGTTTAAATAACAATTATAATAAGGCTAAAAACTATCCAGGGATTGATGTATACGATAACACTAAAGTTGTTGGTGGTAAAAGATTTAATAAATTTATAATAACACCTGAAATTGCTAGTCAGATATTAATTCAAACTATTGGTAAAAACGGAGCTGAAAAACCATCATTCATTTTAAAAGCGAAATGTCTTAACCCATTCAATAATACAGACTGGAAGGGAGGATGTCATGAAGGTGTTGGTAATATTGTGGTTACGAATGGACAAAAAGAGGTTTTCAATTATATATCCGCAACTCCTAACGCTAAAGATGAGGTTAAAAATTTGGCGACATTCAATGCTTGTGGTAGTGGTAAAGCACAATAAAAATGACAGACGATTTAATTGCGTACCCAAGCTCATTTATACCTAAATTGAATATTAACGTAATCTTCAAGGAGAACCCTAATTACCCACAAATGAAAGAATATTTTAATATGATGGGTTATGGTTTTCTTGCTCCCGAATTTAAAACAATTTTCTTAGATGGTGAAAACTTTATTGGTGAAAACGCATTCACCTTTGATGATATGAAATTTGTTGAGGCTCATGAAGTGTCTCATCTTATATTAGGGCATAACGGTCCTCGTTCAGAAGAAGATGAGATTGAAGCCGACTTAGGTGCGTACATTCTACTAACTAAACATAATATGTCAACAGAACGATTAAAGGACGAGTTTGAACACAGACACGGAGTTCCTTTTTCTGAAGAATTATTGGATAAAGTAAATGATAGAATGTTATGAGAGTAATAGTAAATGAAGATGTATATAATAATTTATCTCTAAAGTTTAGTAATGAGTTTAGAAGACGTATTCCCCTTCTTGATAAATTAATAAAGGTTTTATTACCTCAAATGTTTCCTTGTGACTTTGATGACAAGGATGATTTTGTTAGAGGGGTTATGGATGAAATATCTTGGTTAGTAAGGAATGAAAAGTATGGATTAGATATGGTGGACGTTGGTGACATATCAGATTATTTATTTTCAATTAAGAAAGGTTATTTAATCCAATACTATAAAGAACATTGTGAACCCTCTGAAAATGATATTAACGAAATGATTAAATTAGACATTAAAGTTGGTGACATCCTAATGGGCGGTAAATTTAAAAACAAAAAAGTTGTTGTAAAAGATATTGGTAAAAACGAAAAAGGTGACATAACTATCAACGGAAAACCATTACTTAGATTTAGAATCCAAAAATAATTATTATCTTTGACGTATGGATAAATTAATTATTGCTCTCACATTATGGTTTTGTATTGTTTATTTCGGTAAAAGTAAGAAAAAGTACGAAGATTAACGTCAACTGAATATTTAATTCATTTTCCATCCAACAAAGATAAGAAAATAGTTGTTATAAACAAAATAAAGTTCTATCTTTGGCCTATGGAAGGATACATTTATTTAGGACAATACTATGATGTTTTAGGGAGAGAGTTGAATCTATCTGATAAGAAGATAGGATTTTCGATTGACCCTGTCAGTAGAGAATATCAATTAAATAGGACAAAATCTCCCATAGGTTACTCGATTATCTCTGTTTTTAAGGTAGACGATATGAATAAGGTAGAAAAGATGTTACATGCAATCTTAGACAGTCGTAGAGTATTTGGTGAGTGGTTTAAAGATGATGAAGATACTTTAACAGGTGAGTTCATTAACTTCATGATTGCTTACGGTGGAACAACATGCGATACCACAGAACTCAAACAAAGTCGTGAGACGGTAGAACTAACACCTGACAATAGATTAGTTGATGTTGCTAATAATTTTGGCCAAGATAAAATGTTAATTAGAACTTACATGGGAATTGACTATGAAGTATTACTTAACACCAAAGGTATGTTAGTTTTTAATGGTGAGCAGTTTGACACCCCAAATAAATTATACAACAACGGTGTTGTCAAGTTTGTTAAAGGTAAGAAAGGTAACAGTGGGACTAATAACTTATCTCAATTTAAAATTAAAGAAACAGGTGAGCGATTAGTTGACACCGTAATAGAATGATATGAAAAATCTTATTTACAATTATTTTTCACTAATCTTTGTCTTTACAGTGACGCGAGGTATGAATCATTACGATTATGTTGATAGGTAAAAAACTTTTAATGTACGACGACAACTTTGTTTCATTCATAGAATAGGACATCAAAACCAATAAAATGTATTCATCCAAATTGGTTTTAATACAGATTATATCACAAACGTCATCAGAGTTCTCAAAATAAGAAAGAGCAATATCCTCAATTAGTTTACCGTACTTACCTTGGTCAGGATTACTATCTCTGTTAAACTTTTTCATAGGTTTTTCTTCAGACTCATTTAGATGAGGTCCAACATTGTATTCTTTAAGACCAATCCAAATAGATTTTGGTTTCAGACCTGTTTTACTACGAATCCATTTAGCAACATTAATAGCAAATTCCTTATCTATTTTAATAGGAACAAAACTTTTAACTTTATTGATGAAATCAAGACCAACATTAACAATACCATTTTCATAATGAAAAAGTTCCTCATCGTCATACTCAATTCTGTATGTTGGGTTATACGAATATATTCTCGTAACAGACAACTCTGAGAAGAGACTATCTAATAATAAGAAAAACTGAGGACCATTAATGATTACGTTCATAAACTATAAATATTAGTTATTTTTCGTATTATAAATCAGATTTAACCATGTTATAAAAAAACTCACTAACATCGGATGGGTTTGTAATATTCCCTTGTTTTATTACGCTCCTAAATTGTTGTATCATACCCATGATAGATTGTATTGGTATATTTTTATACATACCATTAAATGTTGCGTCTTTTTCAGGAATGAGTCCTGATTTAACAAATTCTCTAACTTTTCTTGTTGCAAATTCATCAGCAACAATTTCAGTGTTCTTCATGAATTCGGCGGCATCTTCAATACTTGTATCACCAACGTAAACTGAATACATTTGTACTTCACCGTATTTTTTGTATTGATATTGATGAGCAACCTCATGGAATAGAATAAATAAGAACATAGATAATGGTTTGGTAAAAACTCTCGGTGATATTACTAATCTATCTGATAACGCTAATGCCTCACCCATTTTAATATTCTGAACTATAATTCTTTTACAATCTGAATCTACAACAAATTGTTTTATTTTATTGATAAATTCATCATCAATGTTGTATGTTTCTTTAACTTTAACTAAAAACTCATCAAGACCTGAGGTTTGTTCTAATAATAGGTTATACTGAGATTCGGTTAAAATATATTTCATATTGATAAATATACGGATTACTTATTTTGGTAATGTCAATAATTTTTGTATTTTTGTAATGTAGTTAGTTATTAATTTTTAAAAAAATATAGTTATGCAAATTACTCAGGTTTTAAGTGTAGGTTTATTTATTATTTGTGTATTACTTCTAATTGCCGTGCGCGATTTAAATAAAAAATAATTAAACTTATGGACATTTTAAATATATTTATATTGTGTAAATAATTCATAAAAAAAAATAGAAAAAATGACAATTACAGAACAAAGATTACAAGAATTAACTAACGTTGCTCCAACAGTATCAGTCAAAATGGATATGGAGTGGTTGAGTTCAACAACAAACACCGCAGACTTCCAAATTCGGTTAACAAACACTGGTACATCAGTAATTAAATTAAACGCTTTGATTATTCGTGGTGTTCATTCACCAAAGATAACAACAGGAACTATAACATGGAAAGCATTAAATGACAATACTATTCCAGAATGGTTAGGATGGCCTAAAAAAGGAACAGATAACTTACCATATATCTCAGGACAAAGGAAATTAAATTTCTCTTCAGCAACAAACATCTTCACCAATGAAACATCTCCTATCATACCAACGGGAACAGGAGTAGTAGTTGGAACTTTTAGGGTTTCGACAACAACAACATGGAACCCAAACACCAACTTTGGATTTGTATGGGAAATGACAACAGGTGGAGTTGTTGGTTATGTAAATTTTGAAACACAGTCTTCAACTACATCACTACCAGTTGGTTTTATGCATTACGGACCAACAACAAATACAAATATAGGTAAATGTTTAACAGTAACTGCCCCAAGTGTACAACTATTAAACCCAAAGTTATAACAACAATATTCTATTAGCATTAAAACCAAATTGTTTGTTTACCAAATCTAATAACTGATTTTCCCATATATCAGAAGAACCTAAGAAGTCGGTAATAAATTCCATACGTTCTTCGTAGAATATAACCACATTAAAATCAAGATTGGTAATGTCGGGTTGTTGTTCACAAACTTCAGGTAGTTCACCACTAAGTTCAGGATATTTACCATTATTGTGATAGTTCTTACCATCAACCAATTTAAATAAGTAATTGTCGTGACTATCCTTGGGTAAAACAAAACCAACAGCGTAAGGGTCACAACAAATACCCATACCACAATTAAATTCTGCCCAATCATAATAACAATCATCAAAGTTTTTAAACTCTGACTTAAGAAGTTTAAGGAGTATAGATTCTAGTTTATTATTGGGGATTATATATTTCATATAGATAAATATTAGTTAATCCGCACCAAAGTCAGAATAGTAGTAAGTAACCTCAACACCAAGTTTATTTTCAACCCAATCAGATATAATACTCAAAGCATTGTCGGAGTATAAAGAAAACATAGTGGCAACATCACTAGCAAAGTCGGAACTAATAAAACAATCCTTATCACCAATGGAGTAATTCATAATAGGATTTTCACCATCTTCAATAGTTTGACGGGAAGTAAAGAACATATAACTATGGGATGTCTTTAATACATAGGGGTCTTTCATATCAAGATACTTAAATACAAACTTCTCCAATTGTGATTCGGATATAATAATTTTCATATTAGTATTCTACGTATTTTATTTTAACGTTATATACACTCTCAAACCAATCCTTAATGAATGATTTTGATTGTTCCATATCAAGGGGAAACCAAATGGAAAACTTATCCAAGAAATTTTTATCAATATACAATCTACCATCATTACTATCATATTCCATTGCAACATCGTCAACTGAATACTCGTCAGGCTCAGGGTAGTTGTAGTCAACAACAATATAAGAATCGACCTCATGTACACTACAATGATTAAGAAAATCATTAAGATATTCAGTCATAAACTTACGTAACTGAGGATGAGTAACAAGGTAATTCATATTAATAAATATAAGGTTTTAGATTATAAGGTAATGTCGATTTTTTTCTATTTTTTCGACACACATTAATCCTCTGTCGATTGTTTAAATATACAATTAGACAAATACCTGATTAAACTTTTATGTGAATTTTGCCATAGTGCTCAAATCAAATGTTTTACAATTTGAGAGAGGGACATCAATGTCCCTCTCTCAAATTCATTTCTTTCTTAGTTACTTTCTTAGTTATTTAGTTGAATCTAATATTGATTTTACGGAAGTTATTATGTATTATTATTAAAAAATATGAAACTTATGAAAAAACTAAAACTATTATTAAGTGCTCTACTACTATTGGGTACAACTAATACATTCTCACAAAACAACACAATTGAAGGCAAATGGAAAATGCTAAACTTCGACAATACGATGTTTATTTTTGAAAATGGTGAACGATTTACTTATTATTGTACAGCAGGAAATTGTGATTCTTTATACAACACCTTTGAGGCTGGAGATGGTAATCACATTCCAGGAACAGAAGAGTATACTGTGACTAACGATACAATTACTATGGATTACAATTTTGGAAATATCTTAGTTACTAGTATGGTATTTAGTTGTGAAGGAAACATTGTCACATTCGTTGACCAAAATAATTTGAATTATGTTCGTTTAGGAACTAATCTTAACGACTGTAATTCGGCATCACTTACTGAACAAACTCAAAATTCATTATTAATGGATAACAAATACTATGACTTATTAGGTAGAGAAATTAAAGACATAGCAACATACTCATTTAATTCTCTTTACATCAAGAACGGTAAAAAATATATTAAAACTCAACAATAACTATGAAAAACTTAAAATTATTATTACTTACGTTACTAAGCGTATTATCTTTTAACTTGTTCTCACAGACACAAGTATACACAACAAACACAACGGGACCAAACATTTGTGATGGTACTGCGGTATTGGACACAACCAATATTAATATGACATCAATCTATTGGCAAGGAATGGGGATGATTATTA
>Ga0315270_10000085_pt1 | contig 49165 bp, 44 predicted proteins | sample C1_bottom_MG_FD_204932 | JGI IMG/M metagenome (GOLD analysis project Ga0315270, IMG submission 204932) | Sediment microbial communities from Yellowstone Lake, YNP, Wyoming, USA - C1_bottom | ecosystem: Environmental > Aquatic > Freshwater > Lake > Sediment | place: USA: Wyoming | collected... | reverse complement strand
GCTGCAGGCGCGTAGGCGCCAATGATCAGGAATAGTAGCGCTACAGCACCGAATATGGCAGCCGTTTTCCCAGCCGAGGCAGGTGCACCACCAGCGCCGTGACCATGTGCTGAAGCCGGAGCCGGCTTTGCGACCGCAGCCGGTTTGGGCGCAGGCATTTTCAGCGCGGGCGCAGGCCAAGTGATCTCGCCATTCTTGATGACCGTCAGGCCACGGATCGCATCATCCTCCATGTTGACGTTGATGATGCCGTCCTTGGTTTTGCACAATTCTTCGGTCAACCTGAACAGGTTGGTTCCATACAGCGTGGAAGACTGCTTGGCCAAACGGCTATTCAGATCGGTGTAACCGACAATGGTCACGCCATGCTTCACCACCGCCTGTCCGGGCTCGGTCAGTTCGCAGTTGCCGCCACGCTCTGCCGCCATGTCGACAATAACGCTGCCCGGCTTCATGCTCTTCACCATCTCGGCGGTGATCAGTCTGGGCGCTGGTTTACCAGGGATCAGTGCAGTGGTGATAATGATATCCACTTCTTTAGCTTGCTTGGCGTACATCTCACGTTGGGCCTGCTGAAAGCCCTCGCTCATCACCTTGGCATAGCCACCGCCGCCGCCACCCTCCTCCTCATACTCGACCTTCACGAATACGCCGCCCAAAGACTTGACCTGATCGGCCACTTCGGCACGGGTGTCGTTGGCGCGCACGATAGCGCCCAAGCCCGCAGCAGTGCCAATCGCAGCCAGACCGGCCACACCGGCACCAGCGATGAATACCTTGGCTGGCGGAACCTTGCCCGCAGCGGTGATCTGTCCGTTGAAGAATCTGCCAAAGGCGTTGGCCGCCTCGATGACAGCGCGGTAACCGGCTACGCCAGCCTGTGAAGTCAGGGCGTCCATCTTCTGGGCGCGACTCAGCACGCGCGGCAGGCAGTCTATGGCCAGCACGGTTGTCTTCTTTTCTGCCAGTTGTTTCATCAGCTCCGGATTTTGCGCCGGCCAGATGAAACCGATCAAGGCGCCGCCTTCGCGCATCAACTCAACCTCGGCACTCGTCGGGACAGTCACCTTGAACACAATGTCTGATGCAGCCCACAATTTTGGCGCACCCTCAATGATTTCAGCGCCAGCCTGGCGATAACTATCATCATTACAATTCGCCGCGTCTCCAGCGCGAGATTCAACCGCGACTTTGAAACCCAGCTTGATGAGCTTCTCTACGACTTCCGGTACCGTCGCAACGCGTTTCTCGCCTGCGGCTGTTTCACGGGGAATTCCTATTGTAAGGGCCATGTAGCCATCCTTTTAACTGTTAACATTATTCTGAAAAACGCCCGGGTGACCGGGCACAATTTTTTCCATATGAATTTTTTTGCGGATTATATACGACCTGTTTGCCAAACTGCGCGGCATTGTTAAGGAAGCGCTGAATAAGTCCCTGCTACGGTTCGATACATTTTCCGTTCGCCCTGAGTGCCGCGCGCAGCGCGGTGTATCGAAGGGTCGAACGGAAAACACTCACCACGAACGGACTAATTCAGCGCTTCCTTAACTCGAAATTCGTACAAGGGTCCAAGGCCAGCACATCCGCATGACAACCAACACTTCCCACGTTGCGTCATGCATGGCGGAAAATGCAACGCAGGCTATCCGGTATAATCAGCGTCATGCCTTCCATTCAACTGCTCCCCGATTTACTCATCAACCAGATCGCCGCCGGCGAGGTGATCGAGCGTCCGGCTGCCGCACTGAAAGAGCTGATGGAGAACAGTCTGGACGCAGGTGCAACGGACATTTCAGTACAACTGGAAAGCGGCGGCATCAAGTTATTGCGCGTGCGCGACAACGGCAAGGGCATCCCCAAAGACGAGCTGAAACTGGCATTGATGCGCCACGCCACCAGCAAGATCGCCTCGCTGGATGACCTGCAACGTGTCGCCAGCATGGGCTTTCGCGGCGAGGCATTGGCGAGCATGGCCGCGGTTGCACAACTCACCCTCGCCAGTCAGACCGTGCAGGACACACACGGCTGGAAGGTCGAAGCGATCGACGGACAGCTCACCGAACTCACGCCCACCAGCCAACCGCAAGGCACCAGCATCGAGTTGCGCGAGATGTACTTCAATACCCCGGCGCGGCGTAAATTCCTGAAATCCGAGTCCACCGAATTCGCCCATTGCGAAGAAGCCTTCAAGCGCATCGCGCTGTCGCGCCCTGATGTGGCATTTTCATTGCAACACAATGGCAAGACCGTCTGGCAGGTGCCCTCACAGAATGCGGTCGCACGCGTTGCCGCCATACTCGGTGTAGAGTTCGGCCATGCCGCCGTAACCGTTACGCGCACTGCCGCAAACTTGACTCTGCAAGGCTTGGCAGCATTGCCCGCCTATTCGCGCAGCTCGCGCGACGCACAATATTTTTTCGTCAATGGCCGCTTCGTTCGCGACAAGGTCGCCAGCCATGCATTGCGTCAAGCCTATCAGGACATCCTGCATCACCAGCGCCACCCCGCCTTCGTGCTGTTTCTCGAACTACCGCCGGAGCAGGTGGACGTGAACGTGCATCCCGCCAAGAGCGAAGTGCGATTCCGCGAAAGCCAGGGCATCCACCAATTCATCTTCCACACGCTGCAACAGGCGCTCGCTGTTCCGGCAAGCGGGCAGAATGCACAGACTCCTGCAGCGCATCAGCCCGCGCCATACATACCTACACAGCAATCTATGAGGCTTGGTGTTGCAGAACGAGAATCAGCTTATCGCCTGTGGGAAGCACAAACGGAAAATGCAAACCCCTCCCAACCTCCCCTTGTCAGGGGAGGAGCTGCCTTCCCCCATGACAAGGGGGGATCGAGGGGGGTTGCTTTTGACGTTACCCTTCCCCCTTCCTCCCACACCCTTCCCGAATCCGAACATCCCCTCGGCTTCGCCCTAGCCCAACTCTCCGGCGTTTACATCCTTGCGCAAAATGAGCACGGCTTGATCGTCGTTGATATGCACGCCGCGCATGAGCGCATCGTGTATGAGAAACTCAAGACCTCGCTGGATACCGAAAAGATCGCCACGCAGCCGTTGCTGATCCCGGTGAGTTTTTACGCTGACCCGCTGGAAGTGGCGACCGTGGAAGCCGAACAGGAAGCTCTTAACAAACTCGGCTTCGACATCGCGCAACTTTCGCCTAACACCTTGGCGGTGCGCGCCATGCCGGTGATGCTCAAGCAATCCGAAGCCGAAGCGGCAGCGCGCGACGTGATCGACGAGCTACGCGAATTCGGTGCGAGCCGTGCGATGACCGAGCGGCGCGATGAATTGCTCTCCACCCTCGCCTGCCACGGCGCAGTGCGCGCCAACCGCATACTGAGCGTCACCGAGATGAACGCACTGCTGCGCGAGATGGAACAGACCGAACGCTCCGGCCAATGTAACCACGGTCGCCCGACCTGGTTTCAATTGGGCATGAACGATCTCGACAAGATGTTCATGCGCGGAAAATGACCGATATGCCTGAGCCTACCCAAATCAGGGTAGGAAGATGCCCAATTTGGGCATGGTGATTATTTAGACAAACCTCCTGCGCTTGTAGATATAATCCGCACAACCAACACGGCAACCCATCGAAAAATGCGCCCATCACTCGCCCTGCAAGCACATCGACTAGCGATCCGCGAAATCGCATCGCGCCATCGCGTGCGCAACGTGCGTGTTTTCGGCTCTGTTCTGCATGGCATCGATACCGAAGAAAGTGATCTGGATTTACTGGTCGAGCCAACGGCTGAAACCACGCTGATGGATATTGCAAAAATCCAGGTCGAAGTTGAGCGATTGCTCCATGTCAGCGTGGATGTGCTGACCCCCAACGCGCTGCCCGACAAATTCCGCGCTCAAGTGATGGCGGAAGCCGTCGCGGTATGAGCAAAACAGACATACTGCGCATACCGGACTACCTCGGCCACATCGCCGAGTCCATCGGACGTATCCATCAATATGTTTCGGACATGGACGAAGTCGCCTTCCTCGAAGACAGGAAGACCCAAGATGCCGTCATCCGCAATTTCGAGATCATCGGCGAAGCCGCACGCAACATCGAGCGCCATCACACGCAATTCGCCGCAGCCCATCCGGAAGTGCCATGGTCAGTTATCTACACTATGCGCAACCGCGTCGCGCATGGCTATTTCAAGGTTGACCTGGAGATCGTCTGGAAAACCATCAACACCGACTTGAACGAGTTGCATGAACAAATCCGCAAGCTGCTCGAACATACTGGTTAAACTTCTGCATATCATTCCGCCGTGCGCGCCAACCGCATCCTCAGCATCACCGAAATGAACGCGCTGCTGCGCGGGATGGAACAGACCGAACGCTCCGGCCAGTGCAGCCACGGGAGACCGACGTGGTTTCAGTTGAGCATGAGCGACCTCGACAAGATGTTCATGCGAGGAAAATAAAGAATTTGTAGGTCGGGTTTCAACCCGACCTACAACTGCAAACAGCAGCGCAAGGACTGTTAAACTCAACCCATCGTCGATAAAGGAAAAGATCATGGCTATCCCCGATATGCCCAACGTGCCGCCGCAATATGTACCGGTCATGATCGCCCAGGCAACGCCCGCGCAGCAAGGCGCAGAAAAGCTGGATACCACCATCGGTGTATGTCAATTGATACCATCTGGACCGGTAGATATGACACAATCGGCGGAGTATAGTCTTGGGGTTGTGGGTGCAGTAGCCACTTACCTTGACCGTGTCGAGCATACCAAGGTCTACCAATATCTCCAAAGCGCAACCACGACAGAAATAGTGTTGCAACAACCCAAGCACGGCAGGCTGGATGATGTTACTGGTTTTTACTATCCAGATTCCGGCTATTCAGGCAAAGACAGCGTCACCTATTTGGTAGAAATTGGCGGTCACCGGGTCAAAGTGATGTATTTCATCCAGATGAATCCGGGTGTCGGCGATGAGTCCTATAGAAAACTTTGCCCGACCCCCTACTACTGGAAAATCTCCACCACACTGGACCCCAACCGCAACAGCACCATCACCTCCGTCGAATACCTATCGTCACTCAGCGTCGCACTGAATTCCCAGTACTAAAATATTCCCCGAATGACTCCTTCCACTGCTCGCATCGCCTTCGCCAGCTTCATCGGCACAGCCATCGAATTTTACGATTTCTACATCTACGGCCTCGCCGTGGCGATGGTAATCGGGCCAGTGTTCTTCCCCAGCAGCGACCCAGCTGCGCAGGCGCTGAATGCCTTCCTCACCTTCGGCATCGCGTTCCTCGCCCGCCCGCTCGGCGCATTAATGTTCGGCCACTTCGGCGACCGCATCGGGCGCAAGACGACACTGGTCGCATCCTTGCTGGTGATGGGCGTGTCCACGATATTGATCGGTGTGTTGCCCGGCTATGACAGCATCGGCTGGGCCGCGCCCGCGCTGCTCTGCCTGCTGCGTTTCGGCCAGGGCATCGGCCTCGGCGGCGAATGGGGCGGTGCGGCATTGCTTGCGGCGGAATATGCGCCCAAAGGCAAGCGCGGCTGGTTCGGCATGTTCCCGCAATTGGGGCCGCCCATCGGCTTCCTGTGCGCCGTCGGCAGTTTTCTTGTTCTTGTACAATTTCTCGATGATGCACAATTCCGCTCATGGGGTTGGCGTATTCCTTTTCTCGCCAGCGCAGCACTGGTGATTGTCGGTCTTTACGTGCGGCTCAAGCTCACGGAAACGCCGGTGTTCGTCAACGCAATGGCAACGCATCAACCTGTAAAACTGCCGCTGGTGGCACTGTTCAAGCATCACACAAAGCCGCTGTTGCTGGGTGCGCTGGCGATGGTGGTGTGTTACGCGCTGTTCTACATCTCCACGGTGTTTTGCCTGAGCTACGGCGTGGCCACGCTGAAAATTCCGCGCCCGCAATTTCTTTCCATGTTGTGCATCGCGGTGCTGTTCATGGCCGCCGCAACTCCTTTGTCCGCAATCGCGGGCGACCGTTATGGCCGCCGCCCGGTGTTGATGGTCGCGGGCAGCGCGGCGTTGTTGTCCGGCTTTCTGCTCGCCCCGATGCTGGGCAGCGGCTCGCCGTTTCAGATCACGGCTTTTCTCTCCATCGAACTGTTCCTGATGGGCGCAACGTTCGCACCGATGGGTGCGCTGCTGCCGGAATTGTTTCCAACATCGGTGCGCTATACCGGCGCAGGCGCAGCTTACAATTTGAGCGGCATACTTGGCGCATCACTCGCGCCCTACCTCGCGCAACAACTGGTGCAGCACGGCGGCCTTGCGTGGGTGGGCGGCTATATTTCCGTTGCGGCGGCGATCAGTTTGCTGGCAGTGTTCATGATGAATGAAACACGCGATAAGGTACTGGCATGACCAGTTTACCTACGGCCATCTTCCTGATGGGCCCCACCGCCAGCGGCAAGACCAATGTCGCGGTGGAACTGGTCAAGCATCTGCCGGTAGAACTCATCAGCGTGGATTCCGCGTTGGTGTTCCGCGACATGAACATCGGCACCGCCAAGCCGGACGCCGCCACCCTGGCCCGCGCGCCGCACCACCTGATCGACATCATCGACCCGACTGAAGCCTACTCCGCCGCCGCGTTCCGCCACGATGCGCTGCGCTTGATGCACGACATCACACAGCGCGGCAAGATTCCGCTGCTGGTTGGCGGCACCATGCTGTATTTCAAGGCACTGCGCGATGGACTGAGCGAACTGCCGCAATCCAATCCGGAAGTGCGCGCCGCACTCGATGTCGAAATCTCGCAACACGGCATCGAGCACCTGCACAGCCAACTCGCCGCAGTGGATGCCGAAACTGCCGCGCGACTTAAGCCGGCAGACACGCAGCGCATCCAGCGTGCGATGGAGATCTACCGCATTACCGGATCGCCCATGTCATCATTGATCGGGAAAGAGCAGAGCACCAAACTCCCCTACCGCATCCTGCCCATCGCCCTCATCCCCGGCGACCGCGCACAACTCCACGCCCGCATCGCCATGCGCTTCAAGGCTATGCTCAAACAAGGCCTGCTTGAAGAACTGCGCATGCTGCGCAAAAAATATCCCCTGCATCCGAACATGACAGCTATGCGCTGCGTCGGCTACCGTCAGGCATGGCAATTCATGGAAGGCGAAATCGATGAAGTGCAACTTCTGGAAACCGGCCTCGCCGCTACTCGGCAGCTGGCAAAACGCCAGCTCACCTGGCTGCGTTCGATGCCGGACAACATCGAACTGGATTGCCTTGCGCCTGATTTGGCACAGACGGTGCTCGATAAACTCACCAAGAATTTACAGGCCGATACCACGCTTTCTTCATTATCAACGTAGAGGACACGCATAGGACGCAGTATTGTCGCACTGTCATTTGCGATATGATTACCAAACTTTTAACTCAGGAGTAATGCCATGAACACCATCAATTTCAAGCGCGAAGTTTCCTGCACCTTTGACCAAGCCATTGAGCGCGCTTCAAAAGCTCTGGCTGCCGAAGGTTTCGGTATCCTGACCCGCATCGACATGCACAGCAAGATCAAGGAGAAAACCGGCAAGGACATCATCCCCACGGTGATCCTTGGCGCGTGCAATCCCAATCTGGCCTATGAGGCTTATACCGCGAACAGCGACGTAGCAAGCCTGCTGCCATGCAACGCGGTGGTTCGCGAAATTGCGCTGGGAAAAGTTTCCGTGGAGTTCGTCAAGCCGACCGCGATGATGCAGATACTCGGCGATGCCAAACTCGCCAATCTGGCGCGCGAGGCCGATACGAAGATCGAAGCCGCACTGAAAAACATGTAGTCATCTTCGGGCGTAGTTCATTTGCCATACATTCTGGGGCATAATGCACGCCATAATTTTTATAGTTCACTAACGTTCAAACCATGAAAATCGCCATTGCCGGTACCGGTTACGTCGGCCTTTCCAACGCCGTCCTGCTTGCCCAACATAATGAAGTGGTTGCGATCGACATCGTTCCTGAAAAGGTCGCCATGCTCAACCGCAAGCAGTCGACCATTGAAGATGCCGAGATCGAGGATTATTTGAGCCACAAGCCCCTCAACCTCAAGGCTACCCTGGACAAGCGAGAAGCCTATACCGGCGCGGACTATGTCATCATCGCCACACCGACGGACTATGACCCGGAGACCAACTACTTTAACACCCGCTCGATCGAGTCGGTCATTCAGGATGTCTTGAACATCAACCCGCAGGCCGTGATGGTGATCAAATCTACCGTTCCCGTCGGATACACCGTCAAAACCCGAGCCAAGTTCAATTGCAGCAACCTCATCTTTTCGCCGGAGTTTTTGCGTGAAGGCCGTGCGCTGTATGACAACCTGCATCCCTCGCGCATCATCGTTGGCGAACGCTCAAAACGCGCCGAGACCTTTGCGAACTTGCTCAAACAAGGTGCGATCAAGCAAGACATCGCCGCCCTGTTTACCGACTCAACCGAGGCCGAGGCGATCAAGCTTTTCGCCAATACCTATCTCGCCATGCGCGTGGCCTACTTCAACGAACTCGACACTTATGCGGCCACTCACGGGCTCGATACAAAGCAGATCATTCAGGGGGTATGCCTTGACCCGCGTATCGGCGATCACTACAACAACCCCTCGTTTGGTTACGGCGGCTATTGCCTTCCCAAAGACACGAAACAACTACTCGCCAACTATCAGGAAGTTCCACAAAATCTGATCAATGCAATTGTAGATTCCAATACGACGCGAAAAGATTTTGTAGCGGCAAGCATCGTCAAACGCAACCCGAAGATAGTAGGGATTCACCGGCTGGTCATGAAGAGCGGGTCAGACAACTTCCGTTCTTCCAGCATCCAGGGCATCATGAAACGCATCAAGGCCAAGGGTATCGAGGTCATTGTTTATGAACCTGCACTCAAGGAGGGTGAGTTTTTCCACTCCAGAGTAGTGAATGACTTGGCTCAATTCAAAAAAGAGTCCGACATCATCGTTGCCAACCGTATCACTGACGATATCCGGGACGTGGCAGACAAGATTTACAGTCGTGATTTGTTTGGCAAGGACTAAACAGTTTCTACCGTAGACAAGGCACGCCCTAGTCGCCCTGCACAGCCAACGTGCCAACGCGACCTTCCACCTCGCGCATCACCACTTCATGGCGCGGCAGCTGACTGATATCCAGACTTTTCAAATATTGCTGCATAGACACCAGTTCGAAGCCCTGCGCCTGCCAGCCCTGCATCAATCGCTCGAATATCGGCAGCCATTTTCCTCCTTCCAGTTCAGCGTGAAGCGTATACACATGGCCGGTAGCTAGAGGTTCTGCGGTCAATTTCAGGATGTGATCGACGATGTTTTGCAGCGTGATTCCATCGCGGTTCATCAATTCGTCCAGCGTCGGCAGCGTGGTCGGCAGTTGCGGACAAGCAATAATTTCGGCCTGCCAGGTCGGGATGAAAGGATGCGTGCCACGTGTGTCGGAACTATAATTAAAACCCAGCTGCTGCATCTGGCGAAACGCGTGGCGGTTCATCTGCCAGCCTGCGGCAGCATGGGAATGAGGCGCCTCGCTGAAAATCTCAGCATAACGATCCACCGCACGTTTCAATTCGCGCCTCGTCCATTCTGCATCCTTTTTGGCCACATAATCCTGCCAGCGAATATGATCGTAACAATGGATGCCGGTTTCAAAACCTGCAACCTTCACCATGCGCATGATGTCCGCGCATTTTTTGCCAATGTCGGGGGATGGCAACAACGTGCCATACAGCAAGGTCTTGATGCCGTAGTGTTCTACCACCGAAGTTCGCGAAACTTTGCCTATAAAGCCAGGCCGAAATACGCGCTTGATGGCACGCCCGGTGTGGTCGGGGCCGAGAGAGAAAAAGAAGGTGGCTTGCGCGTTGAAACGTTGCAGGGCTTCAACAAGTCGAGGTACGCCTTCGCGGGTGCCGCGAAAGGTGTCAACATCGATTTTGAGGGCGAGTTGCTTCGCCATATTAGTCCATCAATTTACGAGCTTCCGCAACCTGGCCGCGATACGCGTCGAAAATATTGCGCAGCGTGTCAGCCATGTTGATGGTTGGTTTCCAGCCCAGCTCTACGCAGGTGTTGGTGATCTTAGGCACGCGGTTCTGCACGTCCTGATAGCCCTTGCCGTAATAGGCGGCGGAAGTCGTTTCGACAATCTTCACCTTGGCAGCGGAATCGCGATATTCGGCATATTCCTTTGCCAATTTGAGCATCATGTCAGCCAAGTCGCGAATCGCGTAGTTGTTGACCGGGTTGCCGATGTTGTAAATCTTGCCAGTAGCGATTCCGTCCTTGTTGGCGATGATTTTCATCAATGCGTCTATGCCATCGTCGATGTAGGTGAAAGCGCGCTTCTGGTGTCCGCCATCCACCAAGCTGATATTTTCACCGCGCACGATGTGGCCAAGGAATTGCGTGACCACACGCGAGCTGCCTTCCTTCGGCGTGTGGATCGAATCCAGCCCTGCGCCTATCCAATTGAATGGACGGAACAGGGTGAAGTTCAGCCCTTCCATACCGTAGCCCCAGATCACGCGATCCATCAGCTGCTTGGAACAGGAATATATCCAGCGCGGCTTGTTGATCGGGCCGCAGATCAACTCGGAATTTTCCGGGTCGAACTCCTCGTCGTGGCACATGCCATACACTTCCGAAGTGGAAGGGAACACCAGATGCTTTCCGTACTTGACTGACGCACGCACGATGGGCAGATTGGCCTCAAAGTCCAGTTCGAACACGCGCAGCGGTTGTTTGACATAAGTCGACGGCGTCGCAATCGCAACCAGCGGCAGGATCACATCGCACTTCTTGACGTGGTACTCGACCCACTCCCTGTTGATCGTGATGTCGCCCTCGAAGAAATGGAAACGATCGCGCCCGATCAGGTCGCTGATACGGTCGGTGCTCATGTCCATGCCGTATACTTCCCAGTCGGTCGTGGCGAGTATGCGATTGGAAAGATGGTGGCCGATAAAACCGTTCACGCCGAGTATCAATACTTTTTTCATTTTTATTTCCTTAACAATTAAATTCAAATCGTTGTGCGCCAAAGCGCGCCGCGAATCCAGCAACACTCATTTCGACACCGTCCAGTTCAAAGCGCACCACACGCAGCACACCCTGACCGCAGATCGCGTATGCCTTGTCTTCCTTGGCATAGAACGATGGCCGCTCTTTCCCATCCTCCGTACATTTCGTCACCAGCGTTTGCAGGATGCGCATCGGCTTACCCATCAACTGCGTCGTCGCACCCGGATAAGGTGGCGCCACCGCACGCACCAGATTGTGTATCGTCTGCGCCGACTGCGACCAGTCGATCACGCCGTCTTCCGCCTTGCGTCCGCCGAAATATCCGCCCTTGCCCAAATCCTGCCTGACCGCCTTGGCTCGCCCAGTCAGCAGATCAGGCAGGCAGGCATTCAACGCCATCTCCGCCGCTACTGTAACTTTTTGGAACACTTGCAACGCCGTATCGTTGGGCAAGATCGGAACCGCCTGCTGCGCCACGATGTCGCCATTATCCGGCTTTTCGGTCATGTAATGCAGCGTGCTGCCCGTTTCCGTCTCGCCGTGGATTATCGCCCAATTTACCGGCACCCGGCCACGGTATTTCGGCAACAGCGATCCGTGCATGTTCAGCGCACCGCGCTTCGGGATCTCCAGCAACTCGCGCTTGAGCATCTCGCGATAATAAAACGAAAAGATAAATTCCGGTTGCAAGGCGCGTATCTGCGCAATCACTTCTGGTGTATTCGGGTTGTCCGGCGTGATGGTCGGAATGCCGTGCAGTGAAGCCAGTTCCACGACGCTGTCAAACCAGATAGTTTCCTTCGGATTGTCGCGATGCGTCACCACCAGCGCGACATCCACGCCATGAGCAAGTAACACGGACAAGCAGCGACAACCAACATTATGATACGCAAATACTACCGTTCGACTCATTGATGAACCGCCGATTCAGCTTTACCCTTATCCGTTATCCCCTGCCCCTTTTCCTGCGCTTCAAGTATCGCCTCGACCAGATAACGCGGCCTGTGGCGCACCTGTTGATAGATACGGCCAATGTATTCACCCAAGAGGCCGATGCCAAATAGAGTGATGCCTATCAGGAAAAATGCGATCGCAAACAGCGTGAACAAGCCTTCCGCTTCCGGGCCGACCATCAGCCGGCGCGCGAGCAGGAACACTACAAAAAAGGCCGACAGCACCGAAATCGCGATGCCCAGCATCGAAAATAGTTGCAGCGGCACCAGCGAAAAACTGGTCATCAGGTCGAAGTTGAGACGGATCAGACTGTAAAGCGAATACTTCGATTCACCGGCGGTACGCTCTTCATGCCCCACCACCACTTCGGCGGGATTGCGCGAAAAGGTGTAGGCCAGCGCCGGAATAAACGTGCTCACCTCTTTGCAACTGTTGACCGCGTCGATGATGTTCCTATCATAGGCGCGAAACATGCAGCCCTGGTCGGTCATCTTGATGCGTGTGATGCGCTCGCGCAGTCCGTTCATTGCGCGCGAAGCGACATGCCGCCACCAGCTGTCGCTTCGCTGGCGGCGTATTGAGCCTACGTAATCATGCCCCTCGTCCATCTTGGCCAGCAACAGTCCGGTATCCTCCGGTGGATTCTGCAAGTCGGCGTCCAGCGTGACGACGCGCTGCCCGCGACTATGCTCGAAAGCCGCCATGATCGCCATGTGCTGGCCGAAATTACCATTGAACAGGATTACCCGCGTCACATCGGGGCGCTTCTGGAACTGTTCGCGCAGGATCGCTGCAGAACGGTCGCGACTTCCGTCATTAACGAACAGAATCTCGTAGCTTATGCCGAGCTTGTCCAGCGCCGGATACAAACGGTCGAACAAAGCCTGCAATCCCTGTTCTTCGTTATAGACGGGGATGACGACGGAAAGTTGGAGTGTACTCATAAGGGTAGTATTTTACTGCATGGGACAAGGATAACGAAATCTGGTGTTTGGCTGGAACCTAGGTTTGAGGTTTCGATGTAGGCCGATAATCTGTACTTGGCTAAATCTCATTAATTTCTTGCGCTTGATGTGACGCTGTATATTTCTCCCAGACAACGCCATTGCAATCAGTTTCGGTTGATAACTCAGCGGCCTCAGTATCTTTCCAGCCAAGATGACGCATAACTCCTGAGCACTCATTTGAATTTCTGATCGAGAGATTTAGAGCATCAGTTCGCCACAACACATATCCCCAAGGAATAACGACTACTGGCAAAGCTCCCAAACGGGAAGAATAATTCGCAACTGATAAATCTATGTTTGAAGAAGCAAGAGCCAAGTGAAGTGTACGCATGGTGACTCCTAACTTATGACGACACAGCCAACACTTCAACCATCGCAGTACACGTGCGCTCGACATCCGCCTCATTCATCGCATAGAACATCGGTAACGAGACGATCTGCTTGCCAACTCGCTCGGCGACCGGAAACATGCCTTCCTTGAAGCCACGCGCTCGATACAGTTTGAATAAATGGATGGGCGCGTAATGAAACCCGATGCCGATGTTGTGCGCTTTCATTTTTTCCATGAACTCGGGACGGGTAATACGTTCCGGCAGCACGATCTGGAACAAATGCCAGTTGGTATTTGTAGAATCTTCTGGTGGTAGACGTGTGCCGGTCTGCATCTCAAAGTCCTTGCCCAGTGTCTTGAAATAATGCTTCGCCAGTTTGCGCCGTTGCGCGGTGATGTCATTCAGTTTTGAAAACTGCCCCAGTCCGATCGCGGCGGCGATGTCGGTCATGTTGTATTTGCCGCCCAGCACGTCCACGTCGATGCCGTCCCAGCCGCTACGCGTCACGCCTTGGAGCCGGAATTTTTCCGCGAGCGTAGCTTCGGCCTCATTGTTCAGCACCAGACAGCCACCCTCGGAGGTGGTGATGTTCTTGTTGGCCTGAAAGCTGAACGAAACGAAATCACCGAACGAGCCGATGGGTTTACCCTTCCAAGTCGAGCCGATAGCCTGTGCGGCATCTTCGATCACGCGCAGTTTGTGCCTGGCCGCAATCGCATACAGCCTGTCCATGTCCACCGGCTTGCCAGCCAGATACACCGGGATGATGGCTTTGGTGCGCGGCGTGATCGCGGCTTCGAGCTTGTCCAGATCGATGTTGCGTGTGACCGGATCGATGTCGGCGAACACCGGCGTCGCACCGACTTCGAGGATCACGTTTGCCGTGGCGACCCAAGAGATAGGCGTGGTGATGACCTCGTCGCCCGCGCCTATGCCAGCGATACGCAGCGCAATCTCCATCGTGCAGGTGCCTGAATTGAAGGTGCGCACCGGACGGCCGCCGAAGTAGGCGGAAAGTTGCTTCTCGAATTCCAGCACTTTGGGGCCGCTGGTGATCCAGCCGGAGCGCAAGGTGTCAGCTACCGAAGCGATGGTTGCTTCGTCTATGGTGGGCTTTGAGAAGGGTAAGAAAGTATTCATGGTTATATCCGTAGAGTTTTATAACTTCGTCTCTTCAACCCCCATCCTAACCTTCCCACTACCAGAGGGGAAGGGACTACTTCGTCATCTCCCGCTAGCATGAGAGAATTGAGGTGAGGGGAATGACGGTTGCAGTTTATGCCCGCGAAATAATAATGACGCCCAAAATAATTATGCCCATGCCGACCAGCTTGGTCGGATTGAATGCTTCGCCCAGCAGATACCAGGCTGCGATCGCATTCACGACATAAGCCATCGACAACATCGGAAAAGCGATGCTGACCGGCACTCGCGACAGCGCGAGGATCCAGATCACCACGCTTAGTGCATAGCAGCACAGCGCGATTAAGATGTGCCATTCGGTCACCAGTTTCAAGCCGATGGGCACGATGTTATCCATGTTGAACTCGAAATAGCCGATGCTGTTGGTGCCGGCCTTCATCAGTATCTGTGCGGCGGCATTGAGCATCACACCGGTGAAGATCAGACCGAAACTGATTAAATTCATTGTAAGCCCCCGAGAATTATGATGCACGTTAGCAACCTCATGGCTTGCTCACCACGATGTATTGGCTATCTTCATAAATGATTTTCATCACAAGATCTCGTTGCTTGAGTTGCGCGTATATATATACCGGCATGATCGCCAATGCTTCCGGCTGCGCAGCCCAGACCTTGGGGAATTCCTCAAGCGTGGGTACCCAGTGCTGCGGTTCCTGTTCAATACCAAATCCCATTTCATCCTGATACTGCACCAATGTAAAGGTGCGCTTCAGGTAGAACGGCAAGGTCTGTTCGTAGGTAGTCACCGAATAAAACGGTTCGTCAGCCTTTACATAAGGGCGTATCGCTTCGGCTATATAGTAAGCGGAGCGCTCCTTAGCGATCGTGTTGTAACCCGACGTGCCGAGCTGCGCGGTAAGCAAAGTGCTTATTGCCAACACCAGCACCGCTACCGACTTGCGTTCCTGGACAGACCGCCACAGCAAAACCAGCGCTGCGATAACGCCCAGCGACCAGACCAGCGCGGCGGCAACCAGCCAATAGGCGTATTCGCTGTACCCCTGCACTTGCAGCGGGGTATCCGCCATCCGCGCCGTAAAGGGGGCAAGAGCCAGCCCCAGTAACACCATCGGCAAAAGCGGAGCAATCAGCCAGAACAATCTGCGCGCGTTCATTTCTGCCAATTGCTTCCCCATCAGCAGCGCCAGCGCAGGGAACATCGGCAACAAATAGGACGGAAGTTTTGAGCTGGAGATGGAAAAGAAAAAGTAAATAAACGCCGCCCAAATCAGCAGGAAACGGGAGGCATTGAATGCGCCTGGCAGCCTGCTGGTGCGTCCCGACTCGTTGCCAAATGTAGCTTTGAACAGCGTGTCGAACATCAGTAACGTCCACGGCAACATGCCCAGCAGCAAGATCGGAACGAAGTAGTACCAGGGCTGGTAGCGGTCATGCACCTTGGTGGTGAAGCGCAGGTAGTGTTCGTAAATAAAGAATTTTTGGAAAAATTCCGGATTGGCCTTCATCACCAGATAGAACCACGGTGCAGTGATCAACAGGAACACCGTCAGACCGGAAAGCCAGTGCATGCGCTTGAGCACTGAAATATCACGCTGCACAACCATGTAGATAAACACCGCAGCACCCGGCAACACCAGGCCCATCAGACCCTTGCTCAACACAGCCAAGGCAAGGCCAGCCCAAGCCAGCATCATCCAGTTGTGCTGTTTTTTCTTGTCTGTATCGGACTGCCCGAGCAACAAGCCGAATATGCCCAACGTAATAAAAAAGGTAACACCCATGTCCAGCGTGTTGATGTGTGCCATCAACACATATAGCATGCTGCTGCCCAACAGAATTGCTGCATAAATTGCTGCCTCGCGCCCAAATAAGCGCAACCCGGCAAACCACACCAGCAGGATTCCGGCAAAGCCGGTCAGCGCCGTCCACAGGCGCGAAGTCCATTGATGCTCGCCAAACACTTCATAGGCAGTCGCGGTTGCCCAATATTGCAGCGGCGGCTTCTCGAAATACTTGAGGTCGTTCAGGCGCGGCGTAGTCCAGTCACCACTTGCCACCATTTCGCGCGGAATCTCGGCATAGCGGCCTTCGTCCGGCTTGATCAGTTTGCGGTACTCGAGATTGGCGAACCAGATTACAGCGACTGCAACGATTAACCACCAGAGCTGCTTGTTGGAAATATTCTTCATGGCTGTTATTGTTTTTCTGTCCAAGCTGCACGCAATTCACGTGCAGCATGGAAGGTCTGCTCAAGTTGCGCCGCATCTCCTGCTTCAAGTGCCGCACTCATCCGGTTCAATTCCGCAGTATATATCTGCAGTTCTTTCAACAACGCTTCACGATTCGACAGACAGATGTCGCGCCACATTTCAGGAGAACTTGCCGCGATGCGGGTGAAATCGCGAAACCCGCTGGCGGCAAAGGACAGCAGCAGGTCGCGGTTGTCGCGTTGCGCCAAATCATGCACCAGCGCAAACGACAGCAGATGCGGCAGGTGGCTTACCGCCGCAAAAACCGCATCATGTTCGACGTGGGTGAGCTTGTGTATGTTCGCACCGCAGGCTTGCCACGCAGCCTGCACACGCGCGACAGAATTCGGCGAATTTTCCGGCAACGGGGTCAAAATTATTTTTTTGCCCGCATACAAGTCGGCCCCTGCTGCTACCGCCCCGCTCAGCTCGGCTCCGGCGATCGGATGTGCTGGAACGAATTGCGCCACCTTGCTGCCCAGTTGCGCGTAGGCATCGCGCACCACATCGCTCTTGGTGCTGCCACCATCGGTGATCAGGGTGTAAGTACCGAGGTGCGGCGCAATGCGCGCCATCAGCGCAGCCATCTGGCCGACCGGAGTTGCCAGCAACACCAGATCGGCATCACCGACTTCTTCGGCAACATCCTCACCGATGCGGTCGATGATGCCGAGTTGCCTGGCCTGTTGCAGATTTCCCGCACTGCGCCCGAAACCGACCACCTCGCTGACCGCACCCGCTTTTCGCAAAGCCAGCGCGAACGAGCCGCCGATCAGGCCGACGCCGAAGATTACGATTTTTTTGAATTTTGGTGCAGTCATAACTGATCACCTTGCTTTAGTTCATCTTCGCATGGCGCAACACGCCGTGCCGATTCATAGCGCGATCATGGCGGCGCACTCCAAATTACAGCGTTCTGCCGATGGCCTTGGCGATACCGCCCAGCGTGCCCATCAGCTTCTTCAACTCTTCTGGCGTCAACGCCTGATCCGCATCACACCAAGCCTCGCAAGGATTCGGGTGCATCTCGACCAGCAGTCCATCCGCGCCTGCGGCAATCGCGGCTTGCGACAGCGCAGCAACCATCCACGCCTTGCCACCAGCGTGTGAGGGATCGACGATCACCGGCAAGTGAGTTTCCTTTTTCAACACCGGAATCGCGGTCACATCGAGCACATTGCGGTAGTAAGTTTCAAAGGTGCGGATACCGCGCTCGCAGAAGATGATGTTGTGGTTACCGCCTGCTGCGATGTATTCCGCCGCCATCAGCCACTCCGAGATGGTAGCCGACATGCCGCGTTTAAGGATCACCGGCTTGTTGATGCGCCCGACTTCCTTGAGCAGATCGAAGTTCTGCATATTGCGCGTACCGATCTGGATCACGTCCACGTCATGTTCCATGAATGTGTCTAGCATGCGGATATCCATCAGTTCGGTGACGATAGGCAATTTGTATTTGCTTGCGGCCTTGCGAAACATGTCCAGGCCTTCCACTCCCTTGCCCTGAAACGCATACGGGCTGGTACGCGGCTTGAACGCCCCGCCGCGCATCAGTTGGCAGCCAGCTTCGTGCACAAATCTGGCAGACAGATCCATCTGTTCCTGCGTCTCTACCGAACATGGTCCAGCAATGATCTGGATCTGATTGCCGCCCAGTTGGATGGCGCCAATGTCGATTATGGTATTTTCCTTATGTGACTCGCGCGACACGATCTTGTATTGCTTGGCGATGTGCATCGCCGATTCCACGCCGGGTAGCGGCGTGAACATCTCCTCGGTCAGCGGACGCTCGTCGCCGATTGCGCCGATCACTGTGCGCTCTACACCGCGCGAGATATTTGCCTTCAATCCGGCCGTTTCCAGCCTCTTCACCACTGCGCCAATTTGCTCGTCAGTGACATCCTTACCCATTACAATGATCATTGCTTCTCTCCAAACGCCTGCTTCAGTGCAGACAAAAATTTCTGATTCTCTGTTTCCAGACCGATGCTCACGCGTAAATAATCCGGCATATCATAACTGGCGATTGGGCGGACGATCACGCCCAGTTCCAACATGCGGCGATAAATGCGCACGGCATTGGCAATCTTGAAACTGACAAAGTTGCCAAAAGATGGAATATATCCCAGTCCCAGTTGGGTCAGCCCATCCGTGATCAGTTTCATGCCACGCTGGTTCAACTCGTGGGTCTGCTTGACGAATGCCTCGTCCCGCAACGCGGCCACCGCCGCAGCCTGCGCCATGCTATTGACGTTGAACGGCTGGCGCACGCGGTTGATCATGTCGGCCACCTGCGCATGGGCGAACGCGTAACCCACGCGCAATCCGGCAAGGCCATAAGCCTTGGAGAAGGTACGCGAGATGATCAGATTGGGAAACTCCTTCAGCCAACTCACGCTGTCATAGCGGCATTCCGCTGGCAAGAATTCGTTGTACGCCTCATCCAGCACCACCAGAATCTGCTGCGGCAGCGCGCGCATAAACACCAGCAAATCTGCCGCGCTCAGGAATGTGCCGGTCGGGTTGTTCGGATTGGCGATGAACACCAGCTTGGCCTTCTGCTCTACGGCAATCTTGAGCATCGCTTTCAGGTCATGGCCGAAATTGATCGCGGGTACGCTTACACCCACACCGCCAACCGCCTGAGTCGCCAATGGATACACCGCGAAGGCATGATCCGAATAAATCGCCTTGTCGCCCACTGTCAGGAAGGCTCGCGCGGCCAGTTCCAGCATGTCGTTGGAACCGTTGCCCAGCATGATGTTCGAATGTTCTACCCCGTAACGCTTAGACAGTGCATCCTTCAGCTCGAAGCCATTGCCGTCCGGATACAGCGCGATGGTCTTGATCGCCTCATGCATCGCGGCCACGGCCAGCGGGCTGCAACCCAGCGGATTCTCGTTCGAAGCCAGCTTCACGATGCCGGTGATACCCAACTCGCGCTCCAGTTCGGAGATCGGCTTGCCGGGCTGGTAAGGCGCAATGGCGCGAATATATGGTGGTGCTAAATCGCTGTAATTCATTTTCAAACCTAAAATATCAAACTTGAATATGTAGGGCTGTCTTTGTCTGACGGATATGTTGTCGGGCATAGCCCGGCCTACGGGATTTACCTACACAGCGACCGGATATGACCCCAGCACCTTAACGAAGGCCGCGACCTGTTTGAGTTCCGCCAGTGCGGAAGCCACTTTGACATCAGCCTGATGACCTTCTATGTCCATGTAGAACACGTATTCCCAAAGACCCGAACGCGCGGGGCGCGACTCCAGCTTGGTCATGCTGACACCATGTTTGGCAAGCGGTACCAACAGATCATGCACCGCGCCAGGGCGGTTCGCGGCTGACATCACCAACGAGGTTTTATCCTTGCCCGAGGGTGCTACTTGTTGATTGCCAAGCACCAAAAAGCGCGTGGTGTTATTTGCATCGTCCTCGATGTTTTCCACCAATACCATCAAACCAAAAAGTGCCGCTGCCTGATTGCCGGCAATCGCCGCGCTGTGCGGATTTTCTGCAGCCAACCGCGCCGCTTCGGCATTGCTCGAGACCGGAATCCGCGACGCATGGGGCAGATAGGTGTTCAACCAACCCTGGCATTGACCCAACGATTGCGGGTGAGAATACACGGTATTGATCGCCACCAATTCGCTGTACTGGCCAAGCAGACACTGATGGACCGGCAGCATCACTTCGCCACAGATCTGCAATGGGCTTTCCATCAGCAGATCCAGCGTCCGTCCGATCGCTCCTTCGGTCGAATTCTCAACCGGCACCACGCCGTATTGGGCTGCACCGCTTGCCACATCACGAAACACCTCGTCGATGGTCGCACACGAATGCTCCTGTATCGCGCTGCCAAAACGTTTCAGTGCCGCCGCCTCGGTGAACGTACCTTGCGGGCCCAGATAGGCAACGGTCAGCGGCGCTTCCAGCGCGCGGCATTGTGACATCACTTCGGTGAACATTTGCGCCACTGCGGCATTGCTCAATGGTCCGCTATTTATTTTCTGCAATCGAAGCAGCACTTGGGCTTCGCGCTCGGGACGCAGAATCACGCCATCCTCTTTGAGATGGCCGATCTGCTGCGCCAGCACGGCACGCTGGTTGGCGAGTTTCAACAACTCGTCATCCAGCCTGTCGATCTGCTCGCGGAGCTGTTTCAGTTTTTCGCTCATGCCGTCCTTCGTTTATTTCGACTGGAGCAGGGGTAGGTCGCGCACCATCAGCACGCCAGGAATCGCGGCGATCTGCGCGATCAGATTGGCGGGGATCGCGCTGTCGGTATCCACTAACGTATAAGCCATCTCGCCGCGCGACTTGTTCATCATGTTGTGGATGTTGATGCCCGCAGCGGCCAGCGTCGTGGAAATCTGCCCAAGCATGTTCGGCACGTTGCTATTCGCGATCGCGAGGCGGGATGCCGATTCGCGAGGCATGTTGACATTCGGAAAATTCACCGTATTAACCACGTTGCCGTGCTCCAGATAGTCTTGCAGTTGATCCGCCACCATCACTGCGCAGTTATCTTCGGCCTCCTGCGTAGAAGCGCCCAAGTGCGGCAGCGCGATAATGCCGGGATTGTTCAGCGTCCTGTTGGTCGGAAAGTCGCATACATAGTAGCGAACATGTTTGCTCGCCAACCCGGCCAGGATCGCATCCTCATCCACGATGGCATCACGCGAGAAATTCAGCAGTACACAGCCTGACTTCATCGACGCCACACGCTTCTCGTTGATCAGGTTGCGCGTGGCGTCCAGCAGCGGCACATGCAGGGAAACGAAATCGCTGTGCTTGAGCAGGTCTTCCACGCTGTTCGCCTTCTTCACCTGTGCCGGCAGGCTCCATGCGGCATCCACGGTGATCTCTGGATCGAAACCGATCACGTTCATACCGAGGCCGATCGCGGCATCGGCCACCAGACGACCTATCGCACCGAGACCGACAATACCCAGCGTGCGGCCACGCAACTCGGTTCCAGCATAATGTTTTTTTCCGTCCTCGACCAACTTATGCATGGCTGTGTCATCGCCCTTCAGGCTGGCGGTGAAATGCAGTGCAGGAACGATGTTACGTGATGCCAGCAGCATGCCGGTAATGACCAGCTCCTTCACCGCGTTGGCGTTGGCACCTGGCGCGTTGAAAACCGGTACACCGCGCTCGCTCATCTTCTTCACCGGCACGTTGTTGGTGCCAGCTCCGGCACGCGCGATTGCCAGCACCGTCTTGGGGATGTGCATCTCCAGCATGTTGTGCGAGCGCACCAGGATCGCGTCCGGCTCGGCGATCTCAGTTCCGGTAACATAACGCGCGGCAGGAAAACGGTTCAGCCCGACAGAAGCGATCTTGTTCAGCGTGAGAATCTGGAATGTCTTAGGCATTTTGTTTATATATTTTTTTGGGCAAACTCGTTCATGAAATTGACCAGTGCCTGCACGCCTTCCAGCGGCATCGCATTATAGATCGAAGCACGCATGCCGCCCACGGAACGGTGTCCCTTGAGTTGCAACAACCCGCGTGCATCAGCCTGCTTGACGAAATCGCCATCCAGATTCGCATCTTTCAGCGTAAACGGCACGTTCATGCGCGAGCGATCCGATGTCGCCACCGGACACTTGTAGAAACCGTTGCTGGCATCGATCGCGGCATACAACAGCCTGGCCTTTGAGATGTTGGTCTTTTCCATCTGGGCGATGCCGCCCTTGCGCTTCAGCATCTGGAACACCAAACCGGCGATGTAGATGCCGTAAGTCGGCGGCGTGTTGTACATCGAGTCGTTATCAGAATGGGTCTTGTAGTCGAGCATGGTCGGCAACCGGGGATCGGCGAGTCCGACCAGGTCGTCGCGCACAATCACGATGGTCAGCCCCGCTGGGCCGATGTTCTTTTGCGCGCCTGCATAGATCAGGCCAAACTTGGACACATCAACGGGACGTGACAGGATGCAGGAAGACATATCTGCCACCAGCGGTACATTGCCCGGCATTTTGTCAATTTGGGGCACCCAGTTGAACTCGACGCCGCCTATGGTCTCATTCGGCGTGTAATGTACATAGGCTGCATCCTTGTCCAGCTTCCAGGTATCGAACGCAGGAACATAGCTAGCATTCTTGTCCGTATTGCTCGCCACCACGTTCACATTGCTGAATTTCTTGGCTTCGCTGATGGCCTTCTTCGACCACTCTCCGGTGTTCACGTAGTCAGCAGAAAGCTTGCCGCGCAACAGGTTCAACGGGATCATTGCGAATTGCTGGCTGGCGCCGCCCTGAAGGAACAGCACCTTGTAGTTGGCGGGTATGCCCATCAACTCGCGCAGATCGGCTTCGGCCTGCGCCTGAATGCCCATGTATTCCTTGCCACGATGCGACATTTCCATCACCGACATGCCGCTGCCGTGCCAGTCGAGCAGTTCCGTCTGAGCTTGCTGCAACACTTCTTTCGGCAACACTGCCGGACCCGCGCTAAAGTTATAGATTGTCATCGTGCTTCACTCCAAGGTTTTAAAAATATTATCTTTGTGGGGGATCATTCCGCTGCTTCTTCATCCGGCTCGGCAATGCGGCTCAACCCCGCCAGCTTCTCGCCCTTCTCCACATTCATCAGCGTAACGCCTTGTGCGGTACGGCCCATCTCGCGTATCTCCTTGACGCGGGTGCGGATCAGCACGCCGCTGGTGCCGATCAGCATGATCTCGTCATCGACATTCACCAGCGTTGCGGCGACCACCTTGCCGTTACGCTCGGATGTCTTGATCGCTATCATGCCCTGCGTACCACGGCCGTGGCGGGTGTACTCGATGATCGGGCTGCGCTTGCCGAAACCGTTCTCGGTCGCGGTCAGTACGCTTTGTTGTTCATTCTCGGCCACCAAAAGCGAGATCACCTGTTGCTTGGGCGCAAGCTTCATGCCGCGCACGCCGCGCGACGCGCGTCCGGTCGCACGCACATCGTTCTCGTCGAAGCGCACTGCCTTTCCGCCGTTCGAGAACAACATCACGTCATGCTTGCCGTCAGTCAACGCAACGCCGATCAGATGGTCGTCTTCATCCAGATTGATCGCGATGATGCCGCGCTTCATCGGGCGGGAGAAATCATTCAGCGGGGTCTTCTTCACCGTACCGTTGGTGGTGGCGAAAAACACATATTTATCCTCAACGAACTCGCTCACCGGCAACACTGCGTTGATCTTCTCGCCATTTTCCAGCGGCAACAGATTCACGATCGGCTTGCCGCGCGAGATACGGCTGCCCTGGGGCACTTCATAGACCTTGAGCCAGTAAACGCGACCGCGATTGGAGAAGCACAAAATGTTGTTGTGGGTGTTGGCGATGAACAGGCTGTCGATAAAGTCGTCTTCCTTGGTCGCCGTAGCCTGCTTGCCGCGGCCACCGCGTTTTTGCGCACGGTATTCATCCAGCTTCTGCGCCTTCATGTAGCCGCCGTGCGACATGGTGACCACCACATCTTCAGGCGCGATCAGGTCTTCCATGCTCATGTCCTGGGTATGCGTGATGATCTCGCTGCGGCGCTTGTCGCCAAATTGCGTTTTCACCGCCACCAACTCGTCATGGATGATTTGCGTGACACGCCCCGGTGTGGCGAGGATGTCGAGCAGGTCGGTGATCTTGTCCATCACTTCGCGGTATTCGCCGACGATCTTGTCCTGCTCCAACCCCGTCAGGCGTTGCAGGCGCAATTCCAGAATGGCTTGCGCTTGCGCATCCGAGAGGAAATAACCTCGCTCCTTGCCCTTGCCAACCAGACCGAACTCGGGCAACAGACCTTCCGGACGCGATGCATCGCTGACGCGGCTCAACATGTCTTCCACGAGTGATGAACGCCAGCTGCGTTCCATCAGCCCGCGCTTGGCATCAGCAGGAGTCGGTGCGGCCTTGATCAGCGCGATGATCTCGTCCACGTTGGACAGCGCCACCGCCAGGCCTTCCAGGATATGGCCGCGCTCGCGTGCCTTGCGCAATTCAAATATCGTTCGGCGCGTGACCACTTCGCGGCGATGACGCAGGAACGCATCGATCACCTGCTTGAGATTGAGAAGCTTCGGCTGGCCGTCGATGATCGCAACCATGTTGATGCCGAAACTGTCCTGCAACTGGGTGTCTTTGTATAACTTGTTGAGGATCACGTCAGCGTTCTCGCCGCGCTTCAACTCGATCACCGCTCGCATGCCGGACTTATCCGACTCATCGCGAATTTCCGAGATTCCTTCCAGACGCTTCTCGCGCACCAGCTCGCCGATCTTGATCAGCAGATTGGCCTTATTAACCTGATAGGGCAGCTCGTCGATGATGATGGCCTGGCGCTCGCCCTTGCCGATATCCTCGAAATGGGTACGTCCGCGCATGATCACGCGGCCCCGACCGGTGCGATAACCTTCCTTCACCCCAGAAAGGCCGTAGATGAAACCTGCAGTCGGGAAATCCGGTGCGGGTACATATTCGATCAGTTGCTCGATATCCAGATCGGGATTCTTCAGCAGCGCAAGACAGGCATCCACCACCTCGGTCATGTTGTGCGGCGGAATGTTGGTCGCCATGCCCACCGCGATACCCGAGGAACCGTTCACCAGCAGATTGGGGAAGCGTGACGGGAACACCAGCGGCTCGTGCTCGGAACCGTCGTAGTTCGGGCCAAAATTGACCGTTTCCTTATCCAGATCGGCCAACAACTCGTGGGCGATCTTCGCCATGCGGATCTCTGTGTAACGCATCGCCGCCGCGTTGTCGCCGTCCACCGAACCGAAGTTACCCTGCCCGTCTACCAGCGGATAGCGCAGCGAAAAATCCTGTGCCATGCGCACGATGGTGTCGTACACTGCCGTGTCACCGTGCGGATGATACTTACCGATCACGTCGCCGACGATACGCGCCGACTTCTTGTAGGATTTATTCCAGTCATTGGACAGTTCGTGCATCGCGAACAGCACGCGTCTATGCACAGGTTTCAGGCCGTCGCGTACATCGGGCAGAGCGCGTCCGACTATGACGCTCATCGCATAGTCCAGATAGGACCTGCGCATTTCTTCTTCAAGGCTGACGAGGTGTGTTTCTTTGGCGAATTGCTGTTCCATGGATCGACTCTTACCTCAAGGTAAATACAACGTGTAATTGCAGCGTGACAAAACGCGCATTTTAGCACAGCGAGACTAGCCTAAGCCACCCGCTTGATGGTTCGATACATTTGGCTAACGCATTGATTTTTGTTAAAGTCGCCCACTCATAGCATTAAGGCCACCATGACCAACGCCGACCCGATAGAACTGGAAAAATTTGCCCAACTGGCCCACAAATGGTGGGATCCGAACAGTGAATTCAAGCCGCTGCACGAGATCAACCCACTGCGTCTGGACTACATCAACCGTCATGCCGCGCTGGTAGGCAAGGCCGTGCTGGATGTGGGCTGCGGCGGAGGTATCCTGTCAGAGAGCATGGCTGGGCTCGGCGCAAACGTCACCGGCATCGACCTGTCCGACAAACCACTGCAAGTCGCCAAGTTACACCTGCTGGAAAGCGGCAACAATGTTGACTACCGCAAGATCGCCGTGGAAGACCTTGCTGTCGAACGTCCCGAGTACTACGACATAATCACCTGCATGGAAATGCTCGAACATGTACCCGACCCACAAAGCGTGATCTCCGCGTGTGCGAAGCTTGTCAAGCCGGGAGGCTGGCTATTTTTCTCCACGCTGAACCGCAATCCAAAGTCCTACCTGTTCGCCATCATCGGCGCGGAATACGTGCTGAACTTGCTGCCGCGCGGCACACACGATTACGTCAAATTCATCAAACCTTCCGAACTGGCCCAGTCCTGCCGCAATGCAGAACTGAACCTGGTCGACTTGATCGGCCTGAGCTACAACCCGCTCACCAAAGTCTATTCATTAGGCAAGGATACTGATGTGAACTACATGATTGCTTGTCGCAAAGAATGATGGCGATAAAAGCTGTCCTGCTCGATCTTGACGGCACCTTCGCCGACACCGCGCCCGATCTCGCCGCAGCACTCAACTACACCCGCGCCACGCGCAACTTGCCACCGCTACCGTTAGAAGTGCTGCGCCCGCAAGCCTCGCATGGCTCGCGCGGACTACTTGAGGTTGGCTTCAACATCTCGCCGGAACATCCTGACTTCAATGCGTTGCGCGACATCTTCCTTGATTACTATGCACGCAACATTTGCGTAAATACACAACTGTTCGGCGATATGGCGCAATTGATTGGCGAACTAAAGCTGCGCGGCATCAAGTGGGGCATCGTCACCAACAAACCGCATCGCTTTACCGTGCCGCTGATGCAAGCCCTGGGTTACGCTGACCATGCCGCCTGCCTGATCAGCGGCGACACTTGCACCAATGCCAAGCCGCATCCCGAGCCGCTTTTAAAAGCCTGCGAGATTATCGGCGTCACCCCTGCACAATGCCTCTATCTTGGTGACGACTTGCGCGACATGCAGGCCGCAAACGCCAGCGGAATGCCCGGCATCATTGCCAACTACGGCTATGTCAGCGACGATGTAACCGTCGAAAATTGGCAAGCACACGGCAGTGTGAACAAGCCTACGGAACTTCTCCGCTATCTGACCCTCTGAGTCTGCTACAATCTGTAACGTATCAACACAACGGGGACGACATGGCTTCGACGTGGGTTGCAAAGCAGCGTAGGGCATACCGAGGACCCGCTACCTCGTAAATCAGCTGGAAAAAACTAGTCGCAAACGACGAAACGTACGCTTTAGCAGCTTAGTCTGCTAGACCTCACACCCTGCTGTCTGTGGAGGGGCTCGAAGTCGCAAGACTGAGATGAGTGAGGTAATCTACACAGAATCGTGTCGAGCAGGGTCACTTTGCTCGAAGCTAAAACTAAGGTGACTCGTCCTTTACCAGCCCGCCGGTTGGCGTGTACGGGATCAAATTAAATAACATGGCTAAGTATGTAGAACTATCTGTAGAGTACTTGCGGACGCGGGTTCAATTCCCGCCGTCTCCACCAACAAACATAAACGACACCCTCGCGGTGTCGTTTATGTTTGTTGGGTTGTGATTGCACGGGAATTGAATTCGCGTCTGGTAAGGGCGCGGAGGCTAAGGGTGTCAAACAATCAGAACCCGCTGAACCAAATGTCGCCAAGAGCACTTTTTCTTGCAAGCAACCCCTTTAATTAATCTGGATATTAAGTTATTATTTTGGCAGCAGAAAAAGTCCATGGTGGGCGAAGTTTAATTTAAGAGGGTTATGATGAGTTCAAATACTATAAAAATTGTATTAGCAGTGCTCGTATCGGCGGCCCTGTGGCTGGTGGGTGGGCTTATGCTTGGCCATACGGCAGGGATGATTTGCGTATTTATCAGCATCACCATTGCTGGATATACCGCAGGCGTGGTAATGGATACGCCATGCCCGATAAAGCCTGTTAAAAAGTAACTACTGCAAGCCGCAATGATTAATCGCCACCGAAAGGTGGCGCATTCATTTGTGAAAAATAGCCTATGTCCAAACACCTGGAAAATTCGGCCTGCACGTCCTGCAAATTATTTGATGATCTTTAAATTCAGCCTATGAACAAGCTATTACCCTACCCGCTCTTCGTTCTTTTTTCCATGATCTCCTTCAACTTCACCGCCATCGCGGTTTTGTTGCAAATCGATTTTTTGGAGCCACAGTCAGTCATCACTAAAATCATCGCCTGGATGGTTGCAGCAGGGACGTGGTACCTAGTCTACCTTTACCGAAACAAATAGGTCTCATCACACTTTTTTAGCACCAATCAAAAAGGCCAACCTTGCGGTTGGCCTTTTGCTATTCGTCACTAAAAAAAACTACGAATCAGGCACGCTTCTTGAACTCGTTGGTACGAGTATCGATCTCGATCTTGTCGCCGATCTCAATGAAAGCGGCAACGGGCAACTCATAACCGGTGTTGATCTTGGCCGGCTTCATAACCTTGCCGGAAGTGTCGCCACGTACTGCGGGTTCAGTATAAACGACTTCACGCACGATGGTGTTTGGCAGTTCGACCGAGATGGCTTTGTCATTGTAGAACACCACTTCGCAAGGCATGTTGTCTTCGATGTAATTGATCGCATCACCCATGCATTCCGCCTCGATTTCATACTGGTTGTATTCGCCGTCCATGAAAACATACATCGGGTCAGCAAAGTAGGAGTAGTTAACTTCCTTGCGATCAAGCATGATCTGTTCGAATTTGTCGTCGGCGCTATAGACGGTTTCTTTTGCAGAATCGGTTAGCAGATTCTTCATCTTCATCTTGACCACCGAACCGTTGCGTCCGGAGCGGCTATATTCCGCCTTGAGTATTACCATCGGATCTGTGCCGACCATGATGACGTTGCCTACGCGTACTTCTTGTGCTGTTTTCATGTTTACTGCCCTTCATTTTTCAAGGCGCGAATTCTACCAATTTCCCGGAAAAAATCCAGTAAATTCAACGCCAGATTGTTTTCGGCCAATTGCCGCGCCCAGTCTTGCGCGCCCCGGTTGACCTCATTAAGTTCGGCTGCAAAGCCTGTCCATGCCTGTCCTGAGCTTGTCGAAGTTGCCTGCCCTGCTTCGCCACCACCATTCCAAGCCTGCCACACCCCCCCCACCGCCAGCCTTGCAAACTGACTGAGTTGCTTGCTGTATAACATGAGGAAGGCTTGCAACTTTTTCAAGTGCACTGCGTCGTGTTGCGGATAGATTTGCCAGATGAATGGCTTGCCCGCCCACTGCGCCCGCACGAATGAATCTTCGCCACGGACGAAATTGACATCACATGCCCATAGAAGTTCGTCGTAATCTTCCTGCTCGACGAAGGACAGCACGCGCACATGCAAATTATCGCGAGAATAATTCTTGCCTAAGCACGGCGCGGCATCGCCAAAATATTGTCCGATTTGCGGCAAGATGCGCCCTTCCGGAACAAGGCACAGCACGGGTTTAACGCTGACTGACCACGCATCAAGCAAAGCATGCAGAGCAACATTTTCATAAGCGAAGAGCGATATCTTCAGCGTCTCCATAGGCGGCATTTCCATGCCGATAGATCGCCAGAACACTTGCTGCTGCATGGAATCGTTCTGGAACGCATCGCGCCGCACCAGCAAATCGCGCTCCATCAACAAGCCGCCGGTTTGTTTGGTAAAACCCGGAAAGAAAAAATACTTGGTCAGCGGCAATGAGGGATGCGGTGAAGGCAACTTATGGTGACTCTCGACCCACTCTTCAGCAGACAAATATTCAAGGTTGATCCAAACTGGTTTGTGCGCTTGCGCAGCCATCGCCTCGATGTAACTTGGCGGCAATTTGCATGCAAAGGCTTCGATCACCAAATCGGCGGGCTGCACGTCGGGGAAATTTTTGCTCCATAGGCACACCGTCACACCGCGCCTATGCTGACTCGCCAGCGTATCATCGACTTCCGGGCACAGCTTTGCCAGGCTGCCCAAATCATCCACCCACAACCTGACGGTAAGGCCGTGTTCATTTGCCAGCTGCCGCGCCAACCGCCAGCACACGCCGACATCACCATAGTTGTCGATGACGTTGCAGTAGATGTCGCATGATTCACTCCGCATGCAACGCCTCCACCGGATCCAGCCGCGCGGCACGGATAGCAGGCATGACGCCCGCCGCAAGGCCGATGATGATCGCAGTTAATTCAGCTACCAAAGCAAACAGCCATGGCGTATGTACCGGCAGCGCCGGAAACAGCAGGTGCAACCCTTGGGCAATGCCTACACCCAATGCCAAGCCTGCCAAGCCGCCTAGCGCAGACAGCAGCATCGCCTCGCCCAAAAATAAAGTCAGCACCTGCCGCTCTTGCGCTCCCAACGCACGCAGCAGGCCTATCTCGGCGGTGCGCTCGGTGACCGCCATGGTCATGATGGTGAGGATGCCCACAGCCCCCACCAGCAACGAGATACCACCCAGCGCTCCGACAGCAAAGGTAAGAACATCGAGTACCGAACTCAATACTTCCAGCGCCTGCTCCTGCGAGATGACGGTGAAGTCTTCACGCCCGTGCCGCTCCTTTAGGCGCTCGGTGATGAGTCGTATCACCGCATTCACATCAGCACTGGCGCGGTAGCTCACCTGCATTTCTATCAACCCAGGCCGATTAAGCAATTCCATCGCGCGCGCTGCAGGAATAAACACTGTGTCGTCCAGATCCAAGCCCAGCACCTGCCCTTTCGGCTCCATCACACCAATAACACGGAAGCGTTGCCCGCCGACACGCAGATATGTACCGAGCGGATTCTGTCCCGCGTACAATTCTTGGCTAACCTTTGCGCCGAGCACCACCAGCGCGCGGGCCTGCTCGTTATCCTCGTCAGGCCAGAATGTGCCACTCTGTACTTTCATCGTGAACGCCTTGGCAAAATCGCGCCCTTCGCCGAACACCGTGATGCGCCGCGTCTTGCCATTGGCACGCGCTTCGGCATTGCCCATCACACTGGGGTTAACGTTCTCGACATAGGGTAAGTGACGCAACGCGTCCGCATCGTCCAGCGAAAGCGGCCTGACCGAGCCGAACACGCCGACGTTGCCGCCCTGAGTCTGTGTTTTTCCCGGCTGAATGGTGATGATATTGGTGCCGAACTGGGAAAACTCAGCCAGTACGAACTGATGCAGCCCTTCGCCGATGGAAGTCAGCAGGATCACCGCCGTGATTCCGATGGCGATGCCCAGCCCGGTCAGGAAACTGCGCATCCGGTAAGTGAGGAAGCTGGAGGTGGTAAGTTTGACGAGATCAGGAAACAACATGATTGCTATCTTCCTGCGAGTGCTGCGACCGGATCAAGTCGTGCCGCACGTCGCGCCGGCCATACGCTGAACAGAATACCCGTACCCAATGCGGTTGCACAGGCCGCGAGAACCGCCCACCAAGGCGGCGACACCGGCAGACTGGGGTATATCTGCCCAATGATGGTGCTGCCCGCATAACCCAACACCAGACCTGCAGCACTGCCGATGCTGGAGAGCAACACCGCTTCTGCGAAAAACAAGGCGCGTATCTGTTTGGCTGGTGCGCCCAGCGCCTTGAGCAGACCGATCTCCTTGACTCGCTGCGCTACAGCGATGAGCATGACGTTCATGATCAACACACCCGCCACGGCCAGGCTGATTGCGGCAATGCCCCCCACGGCCATGGTCAGCGCGGTGAGGATGCGGTCAAAGGTGGCGAGCACGGCATCCTGTGTGATCACCGTCACGTCCTTCTCGCCGCTGTGGCGCTGAAACATGATCTCATCTGCATCATGCTTGGCCTGTTCAATGGCATCGCGGCTCTTCGCCTCGATCAGGATACGAAACAGCCCCGAGGTGTTGAACAATTGATGCGCTGAAGCAACGGGGACAATGACGATCTCGTTGGTGTTAAATCCCATGGATTCGCCTTGTGTCGCCAGCACACCGATGACACGAAAACGCCGGTCACCAAGCCGCACCCACTGCCCAATGGCTTGTTCATTGCCGAACAATTCCCGCTTCATCTGATTGCCCAACACACATACCGAAGCACTATCGTGGATGTCGCCCGGCGGTAAAAATTTGCCGAGTCCCAAGCTCATGTGGCGCACTTCCAGTAGATCGGAAGTCGATCCGAGTACCACCACTTCACGATTCAGCGCATTGTGCGAAAGCATGGCGGAACCGATGGTCAGCGGCGCGATGCGTTTTACAGCGGGGCTGCGCAGAACAGCCTGCGCATCGTCCAGCGAAATCTCGCGCGGCACCTGCCCGAGCAACATACCGGGGCCAATGCCTGCTGTCTCTGTGCGCCCCGGCAACACGATAACCAGATTAGTGCCGAGCGAAGAAAATTGATCGATTACATAGCGGCGCGCACCCTCGCCCAGCGCAGTGAGCACCACCACCGCTGCGACACCGATGGACATCGCCAACATCATCAACAGCGTGCGCGTCGGGCTACCGCGCAGGCTGCCGGTGGCAAATTGCGCGACGTCGAGGAGTCTCATCTGCTTCGCCCCGTCTCGCTGATGATCTGACCATCTACCATGTGTATCTGACGCGCCGCGCGACTGCCGATGACCGGGTCATGGGTAACCATGATCAGGGCGACATTTTGCTCGAGTAATGCTTCGAGCAGATTGATCACCTCCTTGCCGGTGGTCTGGTCGAGATTGCCGGTCGGCTCGTCGGCCAACAGCACAGCGGGGTGCATGCTGGTAGCGCGTGCGATCGCAACACGCTGGCGCTGTCCACCGGAAAGTTGGTCAGGCCGGTGATCGGCACGATCCGTCAGGCCATAGTTCTTCAGCAATTCCGCAATACGCGACTTGCGTTCGGCGGGAGCAATTCCTGCCAATATCAACGGTAACTCGATATTCATCGCAGCGGTTAGGCGCGGCACCAGATGGAAAGACTGAAAAACGAATCCGATCTTCTCGCTGCGCACCTTCGCCTGCTGCACATCATCCAGCGCGGTGACGTCGCCACCGTCCAGCTTGTATGTGCCGGAACTAGGGCGATCCAGCAGGCCGATCAGATTAAGCAAGGTGGATTTTCCGGAGCCGGATGGCCCCATGATGGAAATGTAATCACCCGCCGCGATTTGCAGGTCGATGCCGCGCAACGCGGCAACCTGTTGATCGCCAACAGTGAAACTGCGGCTGACTTGGGTTAGTTCTATCATTCAGACACCAGTTGAAAATGTTGAAACAATTTCGCGTGGGCAGAGCCACCCAACCTACTTGGCAGCCTTCTCCTCTTCCGGTTGCACCTTTACGCCGGCCTTCACCCCGGCACGATCGAGCGACATCACGATCTGGTCGCCTGCATTCAGCCCGGCGGTGATCTCGGTCTTTTCCCAGTTGGCCAGACCAGTCGTCACGGTGCGTTCTTCGAGTAAGCCATCTGGCCGGTAGAGCAATACCTTCTTGCCTTCGAGCAGGGTTTGCGTGGGGATGCGCAGCACGTTGGCGCGAGTGGCATGGACGATTTCGACATCGGCACTGTAGCCGACCAGCAGGTTTTCCGCATCGGGACGTTCGGCGAACTCCACTTCAACCTCGACGGTGCGTGCCTGCTTCTCCAGCTCTAGCACGTAGGGAGCGATGCGCTTGACCTTGCCAGAAAACGATTTTCCCTTGATCGCGTCCAATGTGATGCGCGCTACCTGACCCACCTTGATGTTGGCTGCATCCACCTCGTCTATAGGCGCGCTCACATACATGCAGCTATCGTCGATCAGATCTATAGCGGGGGGCGTCGGAATTCCGGGTGGCGAAGGAGTGGCGTATTCGCCCAGCTCGCCGCTGATGTCGGCAACGATTCCGTCGAACGGCGCGCGCAACTCCATGCGCTGCAAACCGGCACGAGCTACGTTAATGCGTGATTGGCTTTGTTCGATCTGGCTGCTCGCGGCCTCGCACCCGGCACGAGCCACCTTGGCTGCAGATACTTTTTGATCCAGACCCTCGGCAGAGATGAATCCGCTTTCCTTCAACTGGCGTGCACGATCGGCTTCTTTTTCGGCCAGATCGGCCTGCACACAGGCCTGATGTGCCTGAGTCTTTGCCGTGGTGAGTTGCTCCTTCGCCAATTGCTCCTGCGCCTGCAAGTCCTTATCCCACAACTCGAGCAAAACCTGATTTGCTTTGACGCGTTGGCCCTTCTTAACCAGCATGCGGGATATCTGCCCGCCTGCAGGGGCAGACAGTTTGGCGCGACGGCAGGCCTTGACCGTGCCCGCGCGTGTGTTGTTGACCGTGGCCTCCACCATTCCTTGCTCGGCCTTGACCAAGCGAACCTTGACAGCATCAGTGCGAGTGAAATACCAGAACACAAATGCGATCAATACCAGACCTGCCAGCCACGGCAAGTAGCGGAGCATGGCATTACGTTTGTTGGGCGTGGATAAAGTCATTCGGGTACCTTGCAGACTATTCTTTACTACACTTTGTTTATCTCGACACTGATATGCACCAATTCCTCGTGGATACTTAATTGATCCTTGAAGTATTCCGGCGATACGTCATTATCCGTCGCGAGGCTGAGAATGCAAGCGAATTTGCCCTTGCCCACGCGCCATACATGCAGGTCGGCGATCTCGGCTTTAAGCGGCGAAGCGGCGATCACCTCGCGTATCTCTTCGACCACCGGCGCGCCCATTTCGGCATCCAGCAGCACGCGCCCGGTGTCGCGCAACAAGCTATACGCCCACACTGCAACTAGTGTCGCACCCACCAAACCCATCACTGGATCCAGCCAAGCTGCGCCCAATAGCATTCCGCCGAACAGCGCGATAATCGCCAGCACCGATGTAGCAGCATCGGCGAGCACATGCAGATAGGCTGAACGTAGATTCAAGTCATGGTGTCCGTGGTGGTCGTGATCTTGGTGGTGATTGTGGTCATAATGGTCATGCCCGTGTGCATGATTGTGTCCATGATGGTGGGCATGGCCACCCTTGAGCATCCATGCGGAAACCAGATTGACCAGCAAACCAACTATGGCGATCGCAATTGCCTGCTCATAGTGAATGGTAGTCGGCGAGATCAATCTTTCCAGCGACTGATAGATCATCAGCCCCGCGACCATCACCAGGAAGATTGCACTGGTGTAGCCGCCCAGCACTTCGATCTTCCAGGTGCCGAACGAAAAACGCGGGTCGTGGGCATATTTTCTGGCGAACGCATAAGCGAACACGGACAACCCCAATGCGACCGTATGCGAGCTCATATGCCAACCATCAGCCAGCAACGCCATCGAGTTGTAATACCAGCCTCCGGCGATCTCGATCACCATCATCACAGCGGTAAGAACGGCAACGCGCAAGGTATTTTTTTCGGCGAGCGGATTCCCCTCGTCGAATTTATGCGAATGTTTAAAGCTATCGGCAACAGCAAATTGGGTCATTGATATATTCAAGGAAGGAATGTAAGACAAGTAGAAATTTTTGGTGCTGGAGAGAGGAATCGAACCTCCGACCTACGCGTTACGAGTGCGTTGCTCTACCAACTGAGCTACTCCAGCAGGACAGCAGTAATTATAGGGGACGCATTGCGCTTAATGCCAGCTGTATTCCTTTACCGAAAACGGCTGCGGCCTGGCTTCTATTTCATTGAGTAGCAATTCCGCGCTGGCAAACGACATGGTGACGCCATAACGGAAATGCCCGCTGTTGGCATAGAGGTTGGCAAGATACGGATGCCGTCCAATGGTGGGGATGTTGTCCGGCGAACCGGGGCGGAAGCCGGCCCAGTGCATTATTGGTTGCAACCCATGCCACTCCGGAAAGATCTCGCACACACGCTTCATCATATTATCGCGTGCCGCCAGGGTTGTAGACTTGTCAAAACCGACATCTTCCAGCGTGCTGCCCACCAGCACATGTCCGTCCCGGCGCGGGATAAGGTAAAGGTCTTGTTTGAGCAGGATTTGCTTGAACGGCGGAGTGTCGAACTTGAACAGTAATATCTGACCTCGTATCGGGCGAATATCGATATTGAGAGCATGCTCGCCCAACAATGTTTTACTCCATGCACCCGCTGCAACGATGTAGGCATCCGCGACCAATTTTCCCTGCGTGGTTTGCAGTGCAACCACACGGTCATCTGCAATCTCGAATTGTCGAACTTCATGCTGTTCGAGAATCACACCGCCGAGCGTTTCCACACGCGCGCGCAATGCGCGCATCAGGCGTGGATTGCGCACTTGGGCGACTTCAGGCAATAACAGTCCACTGACCTGATGGCCCCGTGAAACGCCGGGCGAATATCCGGGCAAATGATCCGCAATTTTCACCTGCCGCAAAGCAAACTCATGTTGCGTGCACCACTGGGTAGCGAGTTCGGTTTGGCTGGGTGGTAACAGAATCATGCCGCTACGTTGATATTCCGGATCGATGCCGGTGGCTTCATGCAGCTTCGCCGCCGCCTCGGCAAACATCCCCATACCGCGTTGCGCGAGGCGCGTGACAGACTCCTGATAATCCCACGGACACAGCGGCGAGAGGATGCCGCCACCTGCCCAGGATGCTTCCTGTCCGACAGTGCCGCGTTCCACCAGTGTGACGTTATAACCAGCTTGCAACAGGGCTTGCGCGCTGGTCAACCCTATTGCTCCGGCGCCGACAATCAGAATATCTCCAGACATGTTTGATGGCACGTTCAGGACACGGTCAGGATTTGATTGTGATTGTAATGAGTGCTTTTGGCAGCGGGAACACCACGTTCTCGACGATGCCTTGCAGCTCGCTGACCTTCTGCGCACCGAGCTGCTGCAATCGCTCGATCACGCCCTGCACAAGCACTTCCGGCGCTGATGCACCCGCGCTGATACCCACTTTCGTCTTGCCGAAAAACCACTCCGGCTTCAGCTCGCTTGCATCATTCACCAGATAGGCGGGCACACCGACGTTTGCAGCAACCTCACGCAAGCGATTGGAGTTCGAACTGTTCGGCGAACCAACCACGACGACCACGTCGCATTGCTTGACCAACAGCTTCACCGCATCCTGACGGTTTTGTGTGGCATAGCAAATATCGTCCTTCTTCGGACCGGTTATAAAAGGGAATCGTGTTTTAAGCGCGGCGATGATGACACTGGCATCGTCCATCGACAACGTTGTTTGCGTAACGAAGGCGAGATTTTTTTCATCGTTCACTTGGAGATGCGCGACCTGATCCGGCGATTCCACCAGATACATCCCGCCTTTGTCCCCGCCTTCGCTTTGGCCCATCGTGCCTTCAACCTCGGGGTGTCCTGCATGGCCGATCATGATGATCTCCTTGCCCTGCTCGCGCATCCGCGATACCTCGACGTGCACCTTGGTCACCAGCGGACAGGTGGCATCGAAAACGGTCAGACCGCGCGCTTCGGCTTCGCGACGAACCGCTTGGGACACACCATGCGCGCTGAAGATCAGGATGCTGCCTCTTGGCACATCGGACAGATCTTCGATGAATACAGCACCTTTCCGGCGCAGGCCGTCCACCACAAATTTGTTGTGCACGACTTCATGGCGGACATAGATCGGCGCTCCGTGCAAAGCCAGCGCGCGCTCAACGATCTCAATGGCGCGATCGACACCAGCACAGAATCCACGCGGATTAGCGAGTAACAGTTCCATGATTTTTCTCCTTGAGACTGTCCAGAATCAACAAAAATGCCCCGCAGGTAATCGCAGAATCTGCAAGGTTGAAAGCCGGAAAATAATACTCGTTCCAGTGGAAAGACAAGAAATCCACCACATAACCGTAAGAAACTCTGTCAATCAAATTACCCATCGCGCCGCCTAGTATCATGCTCAACGCCCACGAGAACAAAAGTTGTTCGCGGTGTTTTCGCAACAACCAGACTATCCACACAGAAGCAATGATAGCGATTGCGGTAAACAGCCAGCGCTGCATGCCGCCCGCGTCGCTGAGAAAGCTGAACGCCGCGCCAGTGTTGTGCGCCAGCACCAGATCGAACACGCTGAGCACATAGCGGTGCTCGCCAAAGGCGAAGTGGTTGGCAATCCACAGCTTGCTCAATTGATCCAACACGATCACCAGCGCTGACAAACCCAGCCAGCGACTAAGCATACTTGCGTGCCTCGCCACTACCGTACAGATTGCTCACGCAGCGACCGCACAACGTCGCATGCTGAGCATCAGTACCGACATCTGCACGATAGTGCCAGCAGCGATCACACTTGGTATGCGCACTGGGCGTTATCACGATGCGTTCTTCAGCAGTATTCTTCGCCGGATACACGGTGGCACGCGAAGTAATAAACACAAAACGCAAGTCATCACCCAGACGCTGCAACACTGCGCAATCGTCCCCTGCTACATAAACATCCGCTTCGGCAGCAAGTGCCGAACCGATCAATCCGGCGGCGCGCGATTCTTCAAGCTGCTTGTTCACCTTGGCGCGCCATGAGGTGATTACCTGCCAATCCGCAGCCAGATTCCCCTTCTCCCGGGATGCCGCGGGCAGCGTATGCCAATCTCCTATAAATACGCTGTCATCTTCCCTGCCGCACAACACTGTCCAGGCCTCTTCGGCAGTAAAACTCAGGATAGGTGCCATCAGCCTCACCAGACTGAGAGTGATGTGATGCAGCGCATTCTGCGCGGAACGGCGTGCAGCAGAATCTGCACCGGCGGTATAAAGTCGGTCTTTCAGGATATCCAGATAAAAACCTCCCATATCCTCGGAACAGAAAGTCTGCAATCTTTGCGCGATCTGATGGAATTCGTAGCGAGAATAATCTGCAATGATTTCGTCCTGCAGCTTCTGCGTCATTGCCAGCGCGTAACGGTCGATCTCCAGCCATTGCTCAATGGGCAGTGCATGCCTGGCATGGTCATAGTCGGCAGTATTCGCCATCAGAAAACGCAGCGTATTGCGGATGCGACGGTAGCTTTCCACCACGCGCTTCAATATCTCGTCGGAGATGGTCAGCTCACCTGAATAGTCGGTCGATGCCACCCATAAACGCAATATATCCGCACCCAGCGTATCGAGTATCTTCTGCGGCGCGATCACGTTGCCTTTGGACTTTGACATCTTGTGGCCGCTGCCGTCCACGACGAAGCCGTGTGTCAGCAAAGCGTTGTAAGGGGCACGGCCATTGATGGCACAACCGGTCAGCAGGCTGGACTGGAACCATCCGCGATGCTGATCCGAGCCCTCAAGATACAGGTCTGCAGGTGAACGCAATTCCGCGCGGCGCTGCAATACAGCCGCATGCGTCGCCCCGGAATCGAACCACACGTCCAGCGTGTGAGTGAGCTTTTTGTAGTGATGCGCATCAGCGCCCAGCAGATCCTCGGCATTCAGGCTGAACCACGCTTCGATACCTTCGCGCTCGACGCGCTGCGCGACCAGTTCCAGCAACTCCGGCGTGCGCGGATGCAACTGGCCGGTCTCCCTGTGCACGAAGAACGGCATCGGTACACCCCAGTTGCGCTGGCGCGACACGCACCAATCAGGGCGATTCTTGATCATCGCTTCCAGCCTCGCGCGCCCCCAGCCCGGGAAAAACTCGGTCTGCTCCACGGCCCTGTTCGCCAGATCACGCAGTGCCGAGCCTACTCGATTCTCAGGCTTGCCCGAGTGCGAACGTTTTTCCTGCACCAGGCTTTCAGCCTCCGCAGTCCCACCATGCGCAACATTATCCATGCCGATAAACCACTGCGGGGTGGAACGGAAAATGATCGGGGTCTTGTGCCTCCAGCAATGCGGGTAGCTATGCTGCATCTTTTCCATGTGCAACAGATGTCCACTGTCTTGCATTGCAGCAATCACCACATCGTTGGCCTTCCACACGAACAGCCCGCCGACCAGCGGCAGGTTGGCAGAAAATTTTCCATCGTCACCGACCGGATTCTCGGTCGGCAGATTATATTTCTGGCCGACGAAATAATCGTCCAAGCCATGCGCCGGTGCGGTATGCACCAAACCGGTACCCGCTTCCAGCGTGACATGGCCGCCGCATATGATCGGCACGCCGCGCTCGTAAAACGGGTGCTGCAGCAACAATCCTTCCAGAGCCGCACCCTTGCAGGTGGCCGCCAATCCGTTGCCCCTGTCATTGCTTCCTTCCAGCTGATAGCGCGCCAGACATGCAGCCGCGAGATCGTATGCAAGGATCAGATAACCCTTGGGCGTTTTGATCAGATCGTATTCAAGTTCCGGATGTACACAAACCGCCTGATTTGCGGGCAAGGTCCACGGCGTGGTGGTCCAGATCACCGCGTACACTTTTGCATCGCCCGGCAGGGAGACACCGAAGGCCTTGCCTAGTTCGGCCTTGTCTTTTACCTCGAAGCCCACGTCGATCGCGGGCGAAGTCTTGTCCTCATACTCGACTTCTGCCTCGGCCAGCGCAGACTGGCAATCCAGACACCAGTTCACCGGCTTGTAGCCCTGATACAAATAGCCGCGCTCGTAGATCGTGCCCAATGTGCGAATGATGTCGGCCTCGGTCTTGAAGTCCATGGTCAGATAAGGATGATCCCAATCGCCAAGTACCCCGAGTCGAATGAAGTCCTTTTTCTGCCGCTCGATCTGTTCCTTGGCGTAAGCGCGGCACAGTTCACGGAACTGCGAAGGCGGGATCGCCTTGCCGTGTTTCTTTTCCACCTGCAACTCGATCGGCAAGCCGTGACAGTCCCAGCCCGGCACATAAGGCGCGTCGAAACCCGCCAACGTTTTGGCTTTGACGATGATGTCCTTGAGTATCTTGTTAACCGCATGGCCAATGTGGATGTCGCCGTTCGCATATGGTGGACCGTCGTGCAGGATGAACTTCTGCTTGCCTTTTTTGGCAGCACGTATCCTTTTATAGCGTTGCTGTTCCTGCCAGCGCTCCAACATCTGCGGTTCACGTTTGGCGAGATCACCACGCATCGGGAACGGGGTATCGGGCAAATTTAAGGTAGCTTTGTAATCAGTCATGTTTTTCGAACCATTTCTTTGCATGCTCCACATCCAGCGCGATCTGACGCGTCAGCGTTTCAACGTCTGGGTATTTTTCTTCTTCTCGCAATTTCTGCAAAAACTCCACGCGTAGATGTTTGCCATAGATCTGTTGCTTGAATTCAAACAGATGCACCTCCAAAACCGGCTTGTCATCATGCCTCACCGTCGGACGCACACCCAGGCTCGCCACACCTTGCAGTACGCCCAGACCTTCGGCATGTACCAAAACCACGAAGACGCCATGCACCGGCGGGATGTTGTGCTTCAACTGGATATTCGCAGTCGGGAACCCCAGCTTTCGTCCCACCGCATCGCCGTGTATTACTCGCCCGCTGATGCTGTAGTATCTTCCAAGATACTGCTGCGCAGTGCGCATCTGTCCTGCTACCAATGCAGCACGCACCGCCGTGCTGGATATCCTCACCCCGTCATGAGCCAGGGTATGCATCGCTTTCACGCTGAAGCCCTGCCGCATGCCGATCTTTTCCATCAAGCCGAAATCTCCGGCGCGCCCGCTACCAAAACGAAAATCATCGCCGACCAGCACAAAATGTGCATGCAGCTTTTCATGCAATGCACGAATAAATTCTTCTGCAACCATACTGGATAGATGCGCATTGAAGCGGCATACATGCACACGGTCTATGCCCAACCCGGAAAAAAGCTCAAGTTTTTCGCGCAAACTTGTCAACCGCGCAGGGGCTTGATGAGGTGAAAAAAATTCACGCGGATGCGGCTCGAAGATCACCACCGCCGTCTGCAAGTTGCGTGCTCTTGCCTCGGTACGCAATTCATTGAGCAATGCCTGATGGCCCAGATGCACGCCATCGAAATTTCCGATGGTAAGGGCAACAGGCTGGGTATCGAGGGAATATAGTCCGCGTAGAATCTGCATAGCGTTTGAATTATACCGTGAGAGGCCGCCCAACGCTTAATGCTCACATGAAAAATATGTGATGATTTTCGGAAGATATTTAAAACGAAGGACTGACTTTGCTGGTGTTACAAGCGAAGCAGATTGATGATCTCTTTGATTTCGCGACGCAGCATAACTGTACTTTTTGATGGCGCTGGTTCGGCAACTCGATTTTCCGTCTCACCGGAATTAACCAGGCGATTGCGGGCACCGCTGATAGTAAATCCCTGCTCATACAATAATTCGCGGATGCGCCGAATCAGCAGCACTTCGTGGTGCTGATAGTAACGGCGATTTCCGCTGCGCTTTACCGGTTTGAGCTGGGTGAATTCCTGCTCCCAATAACGCAGCACATGCGCCTTTACCCCGCACAATTCGCTGACCTCACCGATAGTGAAATAGCGCTTGGCGGGTATCGGCGGTAGCTCTGAATTAGGCTTGTGGTTTTCCATGATAGGATTTTTCCACCATGGTTTTCAGCTTTTGACTGGGATGAAAAGTCACTACACGGCGGGCCGTGATAGGGATTTCTTCGCCAGTCTTGGGATTGCGACCCGGACGCTGAGGTTTGTCGCGCAATTGAAAATTCCCGAAGCCGGACAATTTCACGCTCTCACCTCGCTCGAGCTGTGCGCGAATTTCCTCAAAAAAGGCTTCAACCATATCCTTTGCTTCACGCTTGTTGAGCCCAACTTTTGCGAACAGCATATCAGCCAGATCGGCCTTGGTTAATGTCGATGTCATATCTCTGCTCTCTTCCCTATTCCATTTTCGATTTACTGAGTTTAAATTCGTAACTGCGCGCCATGTTTTTGCATGGCTTCCACCAACATCGAGATGCTGATTTCGATCTCAGAATCTGTAAGTGTTTTTTGAGTATCTTGCAATAACACACGGAATGCAAGGCTTTTTTTACCCTGCTCCACGCCATTTCCGCGATACAGATCGAACAGTGAGAGGTCGGCTACGTTAGGTGCATTCTCCGATCGCATCGCATCCAGCAGGGATTGCACTGCCACATTCTCATCCACCACCACAGCGAGATCGCGTCGCACCGGCGGGAATCTTGAAACCTCAGCTGCGCGGGGTACTGCGGCCTGCGTCAGGGCAGCCTGGTCGATCTCGAACCACACCACGGACTGCGGCAAGTCATATTGCTGCTGCCATTGCGGATGTAATTCGCCTATCCAGCCCACAGCTTTTCCGTCCAGAATGATTTGTGCCGAACGTCCCGGATGCGAGGCCGGATGTGCCGCTGCAGTGAAGTGCAGGCCACGCGGCGCGAACAGCGCTTCGACATCGCCCTTCACGTCGTAGAAATCCACGTTGCGCGCCATTGCGCCCCACTGCTCGGGAAAAACTGCGCCATAAGCCAATCCAGCCATGCGCTCGTGTTGGACATAGCTGCCTGCCTCACTGGCAAAACAACCTCCCACCTCGAACAAGCGTACGCGCGGCTGTTTGCGCGCGAGATTGGTGCGCAATACAGCAAGCAGCCCGCCCAGCAAGCTGCTGCGCATCACGCTCATCTGGCTGGCGATGGGGTTTTTCAATGCAATGGGCATGATGTTGCCGCAAAGGTCACGCTCCCATTCAGCTTCTACGAAAGCGTAGTTGATAGCCTCCTGATAATCGCGCAGCACCAGTGTCTGGCGCAGTTTTTCCAGTGGCCGCAGCACTCCGGCCAGCGGCAGCATGGTCATGCGCGCATGTGGTGGTACGGGCTGTATCCGCTCATAGCCATAGACACGAGCGACTTCTTCGATCAGATCTTCTTCGATTGCAATGTCAAAACGATAGCTGGGCGGTGTCACGCTAATTTCATCGCCTTGCCGTTGGGACACCATACCGAGACTGGACAATATCTGTGCTATCTCATCGGCTCCCATAGCTACGCCCAACACGCGATGCACACGCGACGTGCGCAGTTTCACTGGATGACGCGCAGGCAATTCGCCGCACACTTCCGTCACTGCTCCGGCTTGACCACCGCAAATATCGAGGATCAATTGCGTTGCGCGATCCAGAGCAACTTGTGTCGCCGCGAAATCCACGCCACGTTCAAAGCGATAGGAGGAATCAGAACTGAAACCCAGGCGGCGCGATTTACCTACGATCACGGCGGGCGTAAAGAACGCGCTCTCCAGAAAGATGTCGGTTGTCGCATCGTCCACCGCGCTGGCCGCGCCGCCCATCACACCAGCCAATGCAACAGCACTTTTGCCATCGGCGACCACCAGCATGTCTTCCTGCAAACTTACCATCTGCTCATTCAACAATTTCAGACTTTCTCCGGCACGCGCGAAGCGTACTTCAATGTCGCCGTTCAACTTGTTTAGGTCAAAGGCGTGCAGTGGTTGCCCCAATTCGAGCAACACATAATTGGTCACATCCACCAGCGCGCTGATGCTGCGCAGGCCGCAACGCTCCAGACGTTGCACCATCCAGGCGGGAGTGACAGCACTTGCATTCACTCCGGCAATCACGCGTCCGGTATAACGCGGACAAGCAACGGGTACTGCCACTTTTACCTTGCGGCTACGGTCATTCGTCTGCTTGAAAGTCGCCTTGGGCAAGGGTTGCAGCAATGAACCCGTCAGAGCGGAAACTTCACGTGCGATGCCGTACAGCGACAAGCAATCGCTGCGGTTCGGTGTCAGCTTGAGCGTGATCAGATGATCGTCAAGATCTAGGTGCTCACGGATGCTTTGCCCAACCACCGCATTGGCAGTTAATTCCATAAGTCCATTGCTCTCTTCCGCCAACCCTAGTTCTTTTTCTGAACACATCATGCCGAACGACGCGATGCCGCGCACTTTGGCTTGCTTGATCTCAATGCCTGGCAGCATCGCCCCGACCAGCGCGCAAGGGGCTTTCATACCGACGCTGACGTTCCCAGCACCGCATACGATGCTCAGTGGTTCACCCTGCCCCACATCCACTGTCAGCACGTTCAGCCGGTCGGCATCTGGATGCTTGTCCTTAGTCAATACCTGCGCGACAATGACCTTGTCGAAAGCAGGGGCGACTGACTCCCTCTGCTCGACTTCCAAACCTGCCATGGTCAGCAGGTGTGCCAATTCATCGCTGGAAAGCGATGGATTTACGAATGAACGCAACCAGGATTCAGAAAATTGCATGGTCAGTTAAATTGTTTCAAGAATTGCAGGTCGTTCTCGAAGAACAGACGTAGGTCATTCACGCCATAGCGCAGCATGGCCAAGCGCTCCACACCCATGCCAAAAGCAAAGCCGATGTATTTTTCACTGTCGATACCGACGTGTTTAAGCACATTCGGGTGCACCATGCCGCAGCCACCGATCTCTAGCCAACCGCCCTTCCAGCTCATATCCATCTCGGCTGATGGCTCTGTAAATGGAAAAAACGATGGGCGGAATCGCACCTGCATGTCTTCGGTCTCGAAATAGTTCTGCAGGAAATCCGCAATCACGCCCTTGAGGTCGGCGAAACTCACACGCTCGCCTATCCACAGGCCTTCGACCTGATGAAACATGGGCGAATGAGTGGCGTCAGAATCCACGCGATAGACACGCCCCGGTGCAATGACGCGAATGTCCGGCATCGTCTCAAGATGTTTGTGTTTATCCATATGCGCTTGCATATAGCGGATCTGGATCGGAGAAGTGTGCGTGCGCAGCACATGCTTATTGTCGATATAAAAAGTATCGTGCATGGCACGCGCCGGATGGTCTTCCGGTATGTTCAGTGCAGTGAAGTTGTAGAAATCGCTTTCGATCTCCGGGCCTTCCGCCACGGCATAACCAATGGAGTGAAACAGAGTCTCAATACGCTCCAAAGTGTGCGTCACCGGATGCAATCCGCCCACTCCCGCTCCGCGCCCAGGCAAGGTCACATCCAGCGATTCCGCCGCCAGTCTGGCTTGCAATGCTTGTTGCTGGATGGCATCGCGACGCGCCTGTAGCGCTGTTTCGATCTGCTGCTTGACCTCGTTGATACGCGCTCCGGCTGCCGGACGTTCTTCGGCGGAAAGCTTGCCCAAGCCCTTCAGCAGGCCGGTCAAGCTGCCTTCCTTACCGAGATAGCGTGCCTTGGCGTTCTCCAACGCGACGGCATCTTCAATCGCTGCGAAGGAATTTAGTGCGTTATCGAGAATTTGTTGTAGCTCTTGCATCGAACATCCAAAATACGAAAAAATCCCACAAACAAAAAAGGAGGCATTACGCCTCCTTTTTCATGCAATGTGAAAATTACACGCCGAGGCTGGCCTTTGCTTGCGCCACGAATTGCGCAAACGCAGGCTTGTCAAAAATTGCAATATCTGACAATACCTTGCGATCGACTTGAATGTCTGCTTTTTTCAGGCCGTTCATGAACACGCTGTAAGTCATACCTTGCTCACGTGCTGCCGCATTGATACGCGCGATCCACAATGTGCGGAACTGGCGCTTCTTCTGGCGACGATCACGATAGGCATATTGTCCCGCTTTCATCACCGCCTGTTTGGCGATGCGGTAGACGTTCTTGCGGCGTCCGCGATAACCCTTGGCCAGGTCGAGAACCTTCTTGTGACTGGCGCGTGCTACTACTCCACGTTTTACTCTTGGCATGGTCGGCTCCTTATGCGTAAGGCATCATGGCGCGAACCGATGCTTTGTTGGTTGAGTGAACCTCGGTGATACCACGCAATTGACGCTTGTTCTTGGTGGTTTTCTTGGTCAGGATATGACGTTTGAATGCACTTGCGCGCTTGATGGTGCCGCCAGCGCGAACGACGAAGCGTTTTTTTGCGCCGCTTTTGGTTTTCATTTTTGGCATGACTACTCCTTAAGTTATGGTGGCAGGTGTTTTCCTGTGGAAAAACTTGATTACCTGTACACCACTTTTTATTGGGACTATTTGCTACATCACCCCGACCATCCCTTGCTGTCGAGGCAACAACTACTTAATCCTGATGGCTTGCTTTTGTTCCGCCCGGCTTTTTACCCGGTTTGGGGGACAACACCATCACCATCTGCCGGCCTTCCATCTTGGGAAACTGCTCGACAACACCATGCTCAGCCAGATCTGCCCTTACGCGCTCGATCAAACGCATACCGATTTCCTGATGAGCCATTTCACGACCGCGAAAACGCAATGTGACCTTGGTTTTGTCGCCATCCTCCAGAAACTTGATCAAGTTGCGCAACTTGATGTTGTAATCGCCTTCATCCGTATTCGGCCGGAACTTGATTTCCTTGATCTGGATCTGCTTCTGCTTCAGCTTTGCCTCATGCAGTTTCTTGCTTTCGGCGTATTTGAATTTGCCGATGTCCATGATGCGACACACGGGTGGATCCGCTAACGGCGAAATCTCCACCAAATCCAGCTCTGCTTCATCTGCCATACGCAATGCTTCTGCGATGGCTACAATCCCGAGGGGCTCTTTTTCAACGCCAATGAGTCGCACCTGTGGTGCGGTAATCATTTCATTGACGCGCTGCGCTTTATCTTGTGCTATTGCAATATCTCCACTTAAACAATATTTAAGCCGTGCTACCCGTTCTTGATTTCGGTTTGAAAACGTTGAAGCAATGCTTCCAACGTCATCTGCCCGAGATCTTCACCACTGCGGGTACGCACGGCCACCAAATTTCCAGCCACTTCTTTATCACCAATGATCAGCTGATAAGGTAATTTCTGCAAGCTATGTTCGCGTATTTTATAGGTAATCTTCTCATTTCGCAAATCCATCTGAATACGCAGCCCGGCAGCCCGCAACTTTTGCGCGACCTGAGTCGTATATTCCTCTTGCGCCTGTGAGATATTCATCAGCACGACCTGGATCGGTGAAAGCCATAGCGGGAACGCCCCGGCATGGTGCTCTATCAGGATGCCGATGAATCTTTCCATCGAACCAAGAATGGCGCGATGCAGCATCACTGGCGGCTTGCGGGTGTTATCTTCATCCACGAATTCGGCGCCCAGACGCACCGGTAAATTGAAATCCAGCTGTATCGTGCCGCACTGCCACAAACGACCCAGGCTGTCTTTCAACGTAAATTCGACCTTGGGGCCGTAGAACGCGCCTTCACCCGGCTGAACATCATATGCAAGGTTGTTTTGCTGCAGCGCTGAAGCCAAACCTGCTTCCGCCTTGTCCCATGTCTCATCCGAACCGACCCGCTTTTCCGGGCGTGTGGACAGTTTCACCAGCACCTCATTGAAACCGAAATCGCGATACACCTCATTGAGCATCACGATGAACTTCGACACCTCAGGCTGCACCTGCTCTTCAGTGCAAAATATATGCGCATCATCCTGCGTGAAGCCGCGCACCCGCATCAGGCCGTGCAGCGAACCGGAGGTCTCATTTCGATGGCAGGAGCCGAACTCCGCCAAGCGCAACGGCAGATCGCGGTAACTGTGCAGGCCGTGGTTGAAAATCTGCACATGGCCCGGGCAATTCATCGGCTTCACCGCGTAATCGCGATTTTCCGATGCCGTGGTGAACATGTTGTCGTGATAATTTTCCCAATGCCCCGACTTCTCCCACAATGTCCGATCCATAATGGTCGGTGTGCGCACTTCCTGATAATCGTGCTCGCGAAACTTGGCGCGCATGTACTGCTCGACTTCCTGCCACAGCGTCCAGCCCTTGGGATGCCAGAACACCATGCCGGGTGATGAATCCTGCATGTGGAACAATTCAAGTTGCTTGCCCAGCTTGCGGTGGTCACGCTTCTCCGCTTCTTCGATCTGGTGCAGATAAGCATCGAGCTCTTCCTTTTTTGCCCAAGCCGTGCCATAGATGCGCTGCAACATCTCGTTCTTGGAATCGCCGCGCCAGTATGCGCCCGCCAGCTTCATCAGCTTGAAGGCTTTCAGCTTGCCGGTTGAAGGCACGTGAGGGCCGCGGCACAGATCGGTGAACTTTCCCTCGGTATACAGCGACACATCTTCACCCGCCGGAATCGAGGCGATGATCTCGGCCTTGTAATGTTCGTTGATGCCCTTGAAATAGTTCACCGCTTCGTCGCGGGCCAATACCTTGCGCGTCACCGGAATATCCTGTTTGGCAAGCTC